>VOFC01001096.1_pt1 | contig 58000 bp, 87 predicted proteins | sample 5384161 | NCBI WGS metagenome assembly VOFC01 (sample SAMN12384722, study PRJNA508395) | human gut metagenome | isolation source: healthy gut B | host: Homo sapiens | reverse complement strand
AATTCACATAGCCCTGAAAAATGGTTGTATGTAAGTTTCCATAAGATATCTGCGGCATAAGCGTCGTCTGGATTAGTGATAAACTCTGAAAAGATGCTGTTTAGTCTAAGTTGCGTGTTTTTAGGCAATTCACAAAATTGCTTTTGGAACTTACTCCGAATTTAATAACCGGAGCATTGCTTGAACAGATGATAGTTGTTTCCATAACAATTCTCCTTTGTTTTGTATTGTTTCAAATTTAGGCATGTGCCCATACACTAATTATACGCCAATTTTCACATTATGTCAAACAAAAAATAACTTATTCATAAAAGTTTAATTGAATTTTTAAAAAAGTGTATAGAAGAAATCTGAATATTTTCAAATTTCAGTCTTTACTCTATCCTCGTATAATATATTTATACGGTTTATTTAATATAAATTTTATAAACATATTTTATATTTAAAATAACCTTTCTTATCAGACTATTCTCTTTATACTTCTCCATAAAATTAAAATTTTCTGTGCCATATTTTATATAATAGAAAAGTCAGTATGACTTTCCTATTATATGAAAAAGTTCCATTTGCTTTTAATACATTCTTTGTTCCAAAGTCTCCACTATAATTTGTTTGACTAACACAATAGCTTTTTTATTTGAACTACCAGCATCAGAGAATATCACTCCATCTACGGTTCCATTTCCATCTACATCAGCATAATATTCTATTGCAGATGTTCCTGTAAAGGTATCATCTTCTACTTGTGCTGTGCATGTTATTGTTTTCGTTTGATATCCAACTTTGCTCGCTCTTACATAAACAGTTATTGTCGATGATTCCACACTTACCGTTCCAGCACTTTTGTTATACTAAATATTCCACTATTAGGGTATACATATTCTCCACTATATTCCGATAATGTAAGCTCTCCTTCCATTCTTTTATCCTTATCCGATGTATTTTCTCTTTTTTCTTCTATTGTTAATGTGTATCCATTTTTCGAAATGGTAAAAGTTCCATCTTCGTTTTTAGTAACACTATCTATTGTATTTGGAATCTTAGATTGTAAAAATTCTTCAAATGTTTCTCCTTTTTTTACTAAATAATATTCTAAAACGACTCTGTTCATTATTTCTTTTGCTTCAGTTTCTTTTGTTTTCATATATTTTCGTCCTCCTTGTTTATCGTTAATTTACTTAAAGATACCTTATATTTTTTCAAGGTATTTTCTTTTTGTCTTATCTGATGAATGTACATATATATTTAGTGTTATACTAACATCTGCATGACCTAATATTTCGCTTAAAGATTTTATGTCCATACCCGCTTCTATACAATTTGTTGCAAAAGTGTGCCTTAAAGTATGAAATTTGTATCTTTTTTTATTTTGCTTTTCTTCAATATTTCTTTAAAGTTATATTGATAATTTCTTGGTTCTACATAATGGTCACTTAACCCAGTTAATACAAAATCATTTTTTTTACATTTTCTTTTCATTTGCTGCAATATATTATATAATTTACTGTTTATCGGAATAGTTCTTATCGAAGTTATAGATTTTGGAGTATCAATAATTACAATTGTTTTGTTTTTCTTCTTTTGAATATATTCTTTCTATAGTCTTTTCTACATGTATTCTTCTAGTTTCAAAGTCAATATTTTCCCATCTCAAAGCACAAACTTCTCCAACTCTTAGTCCAGTATTTAAACATATTAATATTCCCAATGATTTTAAGCTATTTTGCTCAATACAATATTTTTCTAATTTTTGTTTCTCTTTATTTGATAAAATTTGTATTTCTTTTTTTGTTTATCTTTGGCAAGCTCATTTTCTTTACATTTATTTTTGTATTATGTTCTTCTTCGTAAAAGTTTATTATTTCCTTTAGTTTAGTAACAATATCACGCACAGTTTTTGGTGATAACGTATCTGAGAGTTCTTCTATGAAATTATTATAATTTTTTATTTTGGTAATGTTTTTTCCTGCAAAACTCGGATATAAATATTTTGCTACACTATATGAATAATTGTAATACGTAGATTTCTTTACAGTATTTTTCTTATATTTAAGCCACTCCTCTGTTACCACTTCAAAATCTTTTCTTTTTTTCTTCTTGATACTATAATATTTTTTACTTCATTTAGTTTTTTCATTGATAAAAGCATTTCTTTTGTCCTTTCCATTTATACATAATTTTTATAGTATCTTTATATCACTCATGAGATAATAATTCCTTATTTCTCTGTAAAACGCATTGTTTTATTTTTTATTATCATGCTATATGGTTTAATGTTTATCAATAGGTCAATTTTTTCTTACTTTTATTATATTTCCTATTACATAAAAAACGAGGTATTTCTACCCCGTTTCTTTAATCATTCTACAATAAATTTCATCTATTATTTATTATTTTCTCTCTTTTCTATCATATCTTCTAAAGTATGCCATGCTAGCAGTGCACATTTTACTCTTGCTGGCATATTTGATACATTTTTAAAGCTATTGCTTCGTCAAGTTTTATTAATTCTGCTTCGTCAGTTATTTCTCTTTTATCATTCCAATAAAAGTATCTATAATTTGCTTTGCTTCTTCAACTGTTTTACCTTTTCGAGTCTCTATCATTATTGAAGTAGAAGCCTGAGAAATAGCACATCCATGTCCAGAAAAAGCCATATCTTCTATAACATCACCATTTAGCTTTACCTGCAATTCTATCTCATCACCACAGTTTGGATTATGTCCCATTTCACACAAATCACAAGTTTCTAGTTTTTTCTTATTGTATGAATTCATGCTATGTTCCATTATTAAATCATTATATACATCTTGTAAATCGTCCATTTTTTGTCCTTTCTTCATCAAATGTAATTTTATAGCGAATATATTTTTTCGCCCAAAAAAGGGCGTCCCTATTGAGCGAAAATTTAACGTTTTATAAATTTTTCAAATTTTGAGTAAGCAAATTTTATTGCGTCTACTAGTCTATCTACATCTTCCTTGGTGTTGTATATGCTAAAGCTTGCTCTACATGTTGAGTCTATTCCCATATATCTTAATAATGGCTGTGCGCAATGGTTTCCAGACCTTACGCAAACTCCTTTAAAGTCTAGCATGCTTGCAACATCGTGTGGGTGTACGCCTTTTTATGTTGAAGGATATTACTGATGAATGATTTTCTTCATTCGGACTCATGTATAAGTCTAGGTAATCTAGTTTTGATAATTCCTGTCTTGCATAGCTTACTACTTCTTTTTTCTATTTTTTCTATATTGTCATATCCAACTTTGTTTATATAGTCTATTGCCGCTCCAAGCCCTACTACACCTTCTACATTTTGTGTTCCAGCCTCGAATTTGTTTGGAAGTGGAGCAAATGTTGTGTCTTGTTCGTAAACATATTCTATCATGTCACCACCCATTAGGAATGGATTCATGTTGTTTAATAATTTTTCTTTTCCATATAATACACCTATTCCAAGTGGAGCAAACATTTTGTGTCCTGAGAATACTACAAAGTCTGCATCTAAATCCTGTACATCGATTTTCATGTGAGGTATGCTTTGAGAAGCATCTACAATTACTACTGCTCCCTTTTTTATGTGCATATTTTATTATTTCTTTTACATTATTTATTGTTCCTAGCACGTTTGATACATGTGTAATTCCAACTATTTTTGTCTTGTCTGTTATCTTGTTTTCGATTTCTTCTTTCGACAATTCAAATTTGTCATTTATATACATGTATTTCAAACTTGCACCAGTCTTTTAGTAACATACTGCCATGGTACTAAGTTAGAATGATGTTCCATTATTGAAAGTACGACTTCGTCATCTTCCTTTAGATTTTCTAAGCCATATGAGTATGCAATTAAATTCAAGCTTTCACTCGCATTTTTAGAAAATATTATCTCATTTGCTTTTCTAGCATTTATAAACTTTGCAATCTTCTCTCTAGTACCCTCATACACATTTGTTGCATCTATGCTAAGAGAATACGCACCTCTGTGTGGGTTTGCATTGTTATGCTCATAAAACTCATCGATTGCATCAATAACATATTGTGGCTTTTGAGTTGTAGCACCACTATCTAAATATGTAATGTTTCTATTATTAAAAATCGGAAAATCCTTTTTTATAATCCATTTTAAAATCCTTCCTTTAATAAATACTGGAATATGCTTGATATGTCTCAATTTTATTAAAACATTATAGTCTTTTTATCAATTTCTTGCAATATTTCTGTTTTTACTTCTTCATCTTGTATTCCTTCTATAATTTTGTTGAAGTTTGCCTTTACAAGTAGTCTTACCGCTTCTTTGTAACTTAATCCTCTGCTCATTATATAAAATACTGCAGATTCATCTACCTTTCCAGAAGCCGTTGAGTGATTTCCTTCTACATCTGCTTCTGTGCATAAAAAGCATTGAAGTGCTATTGATTTTGCCTTGTCTGATAATAACATACAATATTCGTTCTCGTTTCCTTTTGCTTTTTGCAACCTTTTTTAAAATCAATCGTTCCTTTGAAATTTTTCTTGCTGCTATCTTTCAAAGCTCCTTGTACATCTATATCGACATTTGTTTTTTCTCCACGTAAGTGTACAATGTAATTTAAATCTTTCACTTGTGAACCTTGTCCTAAGTAAATAGTTTTCAAATCATTATCCGCTTCATTTCCAATAGCATTAGAAAAATAATTAGAAATACTTTCCTTTGCGCCTATATCAATTAACTTATGATACACCTTTGAATCTGCTTCAATATCATTCTCATAACTCTCGATGTTAGTAGACACATCATTTAGCAAATTTACAACAGTTACATTTATATTAGCGCCATTGCTAGCAAATGTTCTTATAATTCCCGCATGAAAACATTCCTTTTCAGTCTCCGACTTGTACTCAATAACAACATTTATATTTTTACTAGCAACAATATCAATTTGATTTAAAAGAACTTGGCTATCTTCATCAAAAAGTATATGTAATTTTAACATTCTCGGCTTTCTGATTATTTAAAATTCTAATTTTGCTATTAGCCTTAGAAAAAACTATATTTTCTAGCTCTTTATTATTCCCAAAAAAATAATTCTCTATTCGAAACTGCTTCATCTATTTCACTGTTTTCCTTTATAATTTGAACATTTTCAAACTCTGGAATTATTTCTGGTATTTGTGCATCTATTTCTATATTATTTATTCTAAAATTATTTGCCGTTCTAATAGGCGTTTCATTTAATTTTAGCATTACCTCAATCCTTTCTTTCGCTCAATAGGGACGCCCCTTTTGGGGCGATTATCCTATTGCACCTTGCAATTCTAAGTTTATTAGGTTATTCATTTCTACCGCATATTCCACTGGTAATTCTTTTGAAATTGGATATGCAAATCCTCTTACTATCATGGCTTTTTGCATCTTCTTCTGACAATCCTCTGCTCATTAAGTAGAATATTTCCTTGTCACTTATTTTTCCTATTTTAGCTTCGTGTGAAAATTCTACCTCATCGGTTCTTATGTCGTTTACAGGGATTGTGTCTGAACGTGATATGTCATCTAACATTAGTGATTCACAGCTTACGCTACATTTTGAATTTTTTGCGTTTTCTGTAATTCTTACTAAAGCTCTATATGTGCAGGCTCCTCCATCTTTTGAAATTGATTTTGAGTTCACAACTGATGATGTGTTTGGTGCATTGTGAACTACTTTGAAACCTGTGTCTAGGTCTTGTCCGTGTCCTGCAAATGTAATTCCTGTGTATTCTGTTTTTGCACCTTCTCCATTTAATATGCTCATTGGATAAAGCATTGAAACCTTAGAGCCAAACGAACCTGTAACCCAGTCAATTTGTGCATTTTTGCCTACTATTGCTTTTTTAGTATTCAAGTTCATCATGTTTTTTGACCAGTTTTCTATTGTTGAATATCTTAAATAAGCATTGTCTTTTACATATAATTCAACACAGCCAGCATGAAGATTTACCTTATTATATTTTGGTGCTGAACATCCTTCTATAAAATGAAGGCTTGCTCCCTCGTCTACTATTATAAGGGTATGCTCGAATTGTCCAGACTCTGGTGAGTTTAATCTAAAATAAGATTGCAAAGGAATATCAACCTTTACTCCCTTTGGAACATATACGAAAGATCCTCCTGACCAAACCGCGGCATGAAGTGCTACAAATTTATGGTCATTTATTGGAACGCATTTCATAAAATGCTCTCTCACTAAATCCGGATATTCTCTAACAGCAGTTTCCATATCTGTATAGATTACACCCTGTTTTAGCAAATCTTCTTTTATACTATGATATACAACCTCTGAATCATATTGAGCACCAACACCTGCTAGAGATTTCTTCTCTGCCTCTGGGATTCCCAAATTATCGAAAGTCTTTTTTATATCTTCTGGAACATCATCCCAGCTTGAGTTCAATTTAGATTTTGGCTTAACATATGTTGCAATCTCATCCATTTTAAGTTCAGACAAATCTGGTCCCCATGTTGGAAGTTCTAGCTTTTCGTAAGTTTCTAAAGCTTTCAGACGAATCTCTTTCATCCAATCTGGGTCATTTTTCTTGGCTGAAATCTCTTCAACAATTTCTCTGTTAAGACCTTTTTTTCATTTTAAACTCATAGTCATCTTTATTTTTTATATCATATATATTTCTATCTATATCGTCTACTTGAGTTTTTGACATAATCTTTCCTTTCTTGTTCGTATTTTGGTTGAAAAAGAATTAAATTTTGGCAAGGAAAATGAATTTAAAAGGCAAGGGCGCATACGTGGTGTATGTAACCGCGTTTTAAATGAAATTTGACGTAGCCAAAATTGTAATTATTTTTCAACCCTTTATTTATATTGTGAATATCCATTAACTTCAATCTCTTGCGCTAAACTTGCATCTCCAGTTTTTACAATCTTCCCATCAACTAATATATGAACATAGTCAACTTTCAAATTTTCTAATATTCTAGTATTGTGTGTAATTATTAAAACTGCATTCTCGTCATTCTTGTACATTTCTATTCCCTTAGAAACTGTTCTAACAGCATCAACATCAAGTCCAGAATCTGTTTCATCTAATATTACAAGTTTTGGTTCTAATACAAGCATTTGCAAAATTTCATTTTTCTTTTTCTCCCGCCAGAGAATCCAACATTCAAATTCCTTTCAATTAACTTTGGATTCATATTTAATTCTTCCATATATTTCTGAATTTGATCTCTTAATTCAAAAATTTTCACTGGCTTGTCTGTTATTTTATTTTTTTAGCATATTTCAAGAAATTTGTAGTAGATATTCCTGGTATTTCAACAGGTGATTGAAAAGACATGAATACGCCTTTTTTTTTTGCGATTTTATCTGTTGATAAATCGCTAATATCTTCTCCTTCAAACACAACTTTTCCACTTACTTTTTATATTCTGGATTATTCAAAATAACATTTGCAGTTGTAGATTTTCCGGCTCCATTTGGTCCCATTATTACATGAGTTTCTCCTTTATTAATCTTCAAATTCAATCCTTTTAGGATTTCCTTTTCTCCTGCTACAGCGTGCAAATCTTGTATATCTAATAAATTTTCCATTACAAATCCTTTCTACTAATTGGTCTTTTATTTTCTAGTAGTTTTTTGCCATTTTTTTTAGCAATCTACTATATATCTTTTTCATTTACAAAAATAATATTTGGTTTTCCTACCAAACAAATAGGATTATACTACATAATCGCAGTACAGTCAATAGTTTGGCTGTATTTTCCATATGTAAAAAGAAGATATGTTCTCCCATATCTTCTTCATTTATTAACTATATTAGATTAATTATAAATCTCCCCTCAAAATTTTATTTATATTCTTTGATAACATTCTTCTATTTAATAAATATGTATTAATGCTTTCTAAAATAATCGTTATAGCAGAAATCTCAAACAAATACAATGGATTTATGCTTTTCTTAACTTTTGTATATTGTATAATTGTTCTCTTATTTTATTTGCCATCAAACCTATTGTGTCCTTTGCAATAAAATTATTTACTATTACGTTGAATAGCATGACTATTAGTGCAGTAGCAACAAGTGCTATTATTATGCTGATAACACAAACTAATATATTTTCAATTATTGTAATTTTCTGAATATCTTTGTTGGTATACCCCTCAATTTTCATCAAGCCTATATCTACGTTTGATATATAGGTTTTATTATTGTTTGTTATAATTAATATCATCATAAAGACAATTGTTGCTACAATCAAAAATCCTGTAATTATATTTTTTATTGCTTTTTTGACTTTCTCTCGTTATAGATGTAACAGAGGCAATATTTCCGCTTAGCGTGTCTGTATCGCTATAGTCATTTTCATATAATTTTGTCGAAATTTCATTTCTTCTTAGTAAATTCTTATTTCTCATTTCTTGTTCTACATAATCTATATTGCTTATATTATCAACTACAACATTTAATCTATAATATCCCGGATCATATTCAAGCTCTTGGTTAATCTCTTTTTACAATTTTAGCAGGTATATATACAACATCACTTTGCTTATTACTTTGATTATCATATACTCCTATGACTTTAAATTTTTTTACTATCCCCTTATCATCATTTTCAATGGTAATCTCTTTTCCTAAGAAATCATTGCCATTTAAGTATTCTTCTCCTTTTCTAATTTGATCAGTTATTGTCATCGCCTCTGAACTAACATAAATTTTGTTTGGTATGATAGCAACATATTCATCGTTTTCTTGTATTCCTCTCCCACTTACTAAATCCGGCAGTACCTTTTCTGTTGCAGGATACAGCCAAATAAATACACCTTGTGTTTCGGCACTAAACTGCTTACAATATAAAACGCTAAATACCCTCTCTTCTTCTTGATTATATACCCACTCAACATGTTTTATCTTTTCTATTTCATTTTTTGTTTCTTCATATTTACTTGAATATACTCTATGCCAGATATTCTTCTAAGCTCTATACCTTTTCTATTTTGTTTATATAATTACTGGTTGAATATTGAATTATATTCACTAGAAATAATATTACTAGCATTATGATTAATGGTATATACAATAATTTATTTTTCTTTCTATTTCGTCTTAAACTCTTTATCGATATTTTTATAATATCATTAATTTTCATCTACTTCTATATTTCCTTCTTTTAATTTAAATATAACATCTGCATATTTTTTTACCCTATCAGAGTGAGTTACTACAATTATACACTTTTTTCATCTCTTAGTCGTTTAAATATTTCAAATATTTTTATCTCATTGTCCTTGTCCAAATTGCCAGTTGGTTCATCTGCTAATATTATATCTGGATTATTGGCTAGTGCCCTTGCTATTGCAACCCTTTGTTCTTCCCCACCAGATAATTCCTTTGGATAATGCTTTTTTCTATCCTCTAAATTTACCATATTAATTAAAGATTCTACTCTTGCATTTCTGGTCATCTTGTTATATTTTTTATTGATATACAAAGGTTGTAAAATATTTTCTTCGACAGTCATATATTTGTTTAAATAAAACTCTTGAAAAACAAAGCCGATTTTCTCCATTCGCATTTTTGCTTTTTCATTATCATTTAATTTTGTAACATCTTGTCCATCTATAAATAATTTTCCGCTTGTTAAAGAATCCAATGTTCCAATTATATTTAGTAGTGTTGTCTTTCCAGCACCAGATTCTCCCATTATTATATAGATTTTACCTGTTTCAAATTCCACGTTTATATTTTTCAATATTTCTATTTCATTTTTTCCTTTTATGTATTTTTTATAACCATTTACTATCTCTATTTTTTTCATATTTTCCTCTCAAATTCAAATTACTTAATATTCCTATATTAATCATTAAAAATAAAATTTAATATGTAATAGCTCCGAAAACATATTCTGTAACCTGCTTATAATTTGCTAAAAATAAATATACTTTTTTTTTCGCTACCCAATTCATTTGCCGACCAGCTTACAGAATTAAACGCATTTGGCTTCAAATGTTTTGTATTTCCCATAATTTTATTTGTATTTGCATCAAAAATAGCTGCATCAATATATTTTTCTCCTTCAACAGTTAGTGAAAGATTAATTGGCGCATCACTAGATGTACGAGTTATATAACATATTATTTTTTTGCATCCTTAATTGCTGTCCTCGCTATAATTTTTTGTTGTACATTCACTCTAAGTACATCTACATAATCTGTGCTTATTGGATAAGAGTTAATATTTCCATTGGCTAAATATTCATTAAACTTTTGAGTAATATCCATACTAGATGCCTTCGTTATTATTGGTATTTGTAATAATAACATTATTACAAATATAGAGGTAATAATTTTTTTTAATTTTCATAATAGTTATCTCCTTATCTAAATTATATATATAGGAATATTAAGTAACTAATTTATTATGTCTAGTTTTCTTATTGCGCTAACAATTAGTGAAAAAATATATATTAGAACATTTATCATAATACTGCTTATTATATTAATTTCTACGTTTATTAATTTTGTCAAAAAAGAACAATAATATTATTCCTATTATCCAACCAATTAATGTTATCACTAGCAAATCAACATATATAATTTTCTTTATTTTATATGAATTATATCCTAGAATTTTTAATAATTTTAAATTATCTTGTTGGTTGCTTATTATATTGTTGTATATTAAAATTGTAATGCATAGTACAATTAAAATATCTAAATATTTAACCACCTTTGAAATATTTGTTACATTTTTATAGCTTTTTGAGTATTGCATCATACTGCACAGAGCCCCCATTACTTTCAAAGCTCTATTCCTTTTTTTATCAAATATTTTTTTTTAATATAATCACAATGTTTCCAATCATCTACTACAATCACATAACAAGAGAACTTTTGGTTTGGTATTTCTATTGTATCGATTCTGAAATCTTCAACATATTTCATTCTTTTTTATTTTTTTTCCTGCTGTTCTTCTGTCAAAACAATTTGCGGATTTGAAATAGAAAGACTCCTTGCATAATACAAACTCTCTTCGTCCATAAACTCTTTTTTACTTTGGTATCATAAAAATAATCAACCACTTTTGTTAGATTAATTCCTATATTCAAAAACACAAATATAACTATAATCGCTATAACATATTCAATATTTACTTTATTTCTTAAAATACTTTTTATTTGAATTGATAACATATTTTTCCCTCTTACATTTTTCTACATCAATTTTAATATTAATATTTAAAATTGTCAATATTTAACAATTAAAATTATAATTTTTTTGCAATAACATTGTATATATGCCAGTGTTTTATTTTTTTTCAATCCAGTTTTTCCATCTTTTTCTATCTCTTTAAATTCTATTATATCAAATTTATTTTTAAATAGTTCTAATACCTGCTCTTTAGATAAAAATACCATCTCTTCTTTTATAGGGCTCCAAGAATCGTTCATTCCAAAAAAGTTTCCTACAAAATATCCGTTCTTTTAATATGCTATCAGATATTTCTCTCCATAAAACATGAAAGTAGTCCTTATCACAAAACGGAATGCTAAAATTTGCAACAAATAAGGTATTCTTTTCTTAATTCTACATTTTCAAAATTTTTACAACAAAACTCGAGTCTTTTTAGCTCTTCATTATCTAATTTTCTAGATATAAGTTCTTTTGTATCCTCTCTATCTATTGCTAGCACATTCCAACCATTTTTTATTAAATATATTGTGTCTCTCCCTGCTCCACCCCCCTAAATCAATAGCATTTTGTGGAGTAATATTCATCTTAACAAATTCTTCTACTATTGGATGTGGTAAAGCATCAATTGTATTTTCATAATATTTTTGTATACTTTCCATAAGTTTTAATTCCTTTCTATTTAATTAAAAATTTTATTAAAATCTCTTATTTTTATTGTCTTTATAGCCAAAATACTATATAATTATCCAAGTCCTGTAAAGGATAATCCCTACAGAAGGGAGGTGTTTAACACAATGACTGGATATAGTCTAATATGGATCTTACTTCAAAAAATTCAAGAATTAGAAAAGGAGTTAGAGACATATAAAAGTAACACCAAAAAAACTGATTAATCTCAGTTCAGAGTGGCTCCACCCACTCTGTTTTTTTTATTTTTGCAATAAAAAAAGATATGCGTCTCCACACACATATCTGATGTTTAACTTAATGACTGGTTATAATCTTTTAAGCTATATTTAGTATAACACCATTTTTAGTATATGTCAAATATCTTCAAAAATTCATTACATTTGAAATATTTTTGACTTACTTAATAACATTACTATAAAAACGATTAAAAATCAATATTTTTACTAAAATAATTATAAAAATTTTCGCCCAAAAGGGGCGTCCCTATTGGGCGAAATTTTTATTCTGTTCTTAATGCTTCTACTGGGTCTTTTTTGCTTGCCATTTTGCTGGTATTAGTCCTGCAAGTATTGTTAATCCTAAGCTTATTAATACTAGTATGGTTGCTTGTGTTACTGAAACTGTTGCATGTATTGCTACTCCAGATAGTGCATATATTATGCTGTTTATTGGCAGTGTTAAGAGTAAGGTTATTCCAACGCCTATCATTCCAGATATTAAACCTATTATGAATGTTTCTGCATTGAATACTCTCGAGATATCTTTTTCGATGCTCCGATTGCTCTTAATATTCCTATTTCTTTTGTTCTTTCTAATACTGAAATGTATGTGATTATTCCTATCATTATTGATGATACTACAAGCGATATACTTACGAATGCAATTAGTGCATAGCTTACGGCGTCTATTATGTTTGTTATTGAGCTCATCATTGCTCCAACTAAGTCTGTGTAGGTTATTGTATTTTCTTCTTTTCCGTCGTCTCTTTGTTTTTTGTTGTAGTCCTCTATCGCTTTTGCTATTAACTCTTTGCTTTCAAAAGTCTTTGGATATATCAATATTGACGATGGCTTATCTAAGTCGATTGCGCCTAATGTTTTTAGATTGTTTTCATAACTTGCATTCTGATTTTTTGTGTATGTGTCCATTACTTTTGCAATTTCTTCTGTTGACATTTGGCTTATTGCCATTTTTTGCTCGTTGCTTAGATTATTGAAAAATTGAATTCTGACTTTTCTCCTGATTTTGGAAACTCTAGTCCTGTGAATACATTGATATCTGAATTTTCTTTCTGCTCTTTAACAATGTCCGCTTCGTTTGTCTTATTTATAACATATTCTTTTAAGTCTTTTAAATATCCTATTCCGCCATTCATAGCTGTTGCAGTGCTTTGCTCGTTTTGTTTAATAATTCCAACAACATTTATATTCTCGGCATTTGCTATTTTTTTTCTTTCATAAAGTCATTATCTTCACTCTGGTCTATCCACAAATTTCCTTGTTTTTCATAATAATCAGAGTTTAATATTAATTTAAATGATAATTTTAATAATTCATCATATGAATATGTAGTCTCTTCTTCTTTTTCTACATTTTCTCCTTTTTTAGCCTTTTTCCACTGTTTTGATAATTCCTTTGGTCTTTTAGTCCTAAAGTATATAACACATAATCGTTTAATTCATTGTCTTCATTTACTATTAAAACAACTTCATTATAGCTCTTTGGCCAACTTCCTGCAATTAAATCATATTGAGAATGAAGCAATTCTTCGTTGTCTAGCATTTCTGTCCAAGCGTCATTGTTCATAGTGCTAAATGAGCTAGATACCATTGCCATTGGAGAATTCTCTTGTGCCTCTCTCATGCTTCCCATTCCCATACTGTCCATTACAGTACTTGGGTTTACTTGCACAACGCCATTAGATGTATCTTCTTTATATAAATTTAGATTTAAATTGTATCCATATTGAATAGCATTACTGTTTTTAGCAATTTCGTTATCTTCTTGCTCTAAGTAATGTTTAAGCTCTGTTAAATTATTGTTTTCCATTTTATTAGATAGAGTCGAAATCATCTCAGACATTATATTTTTTGAATATATCTTGTCTTGTGGTCTATCTTCTTCATCATTGTTTTCGTCCATCATTTTTTCTATCATTGCAGATGTGTCTATTGTAGACTCCTCAATTGTTATTGGGTATGATGATAGAGTATCTTCTTCGACTTTATCGATATAATTTTGTATTCCATTAGACAAAGCTAAAATTAACGCAATCCCTATTATTCCAATACTTCCAGCAAACGAAGTTAAAATAGTTCTGCCTTTTTAGTCATTAAATTGTTCAAACTTAAATTTAAGGCAGTGAAAAATTTCATAGAAGTTCTGCGTTTTTCCTTTGATTTTTCAGCCTCCTTCTTTTCACTCGTATATGGATTAGAATCGTTCATAATAGTTCCATCAAGTATTCTAACAATTCTTGTAGAGTATTTCTCGGCAAGTTCCGGATTATGTGTAACCATTATTACAAGCTTATCCTTCGATATTTTCTTCAATATTTCCATTACCTGTACAGAAGTCTGAGTATCCAAAGCACCAGTTGGTTCATCAGCTAAAATTATATCAGGATTATTTACCAATGCTCTAGCAATAGCAACTCTTTGCATTTGCCCTCCTGATAATTGGTTTGGCTTTTTATGTATTTGCTCCTTCAATCCTACATCTTCTAATGCTTTAATAGCCTTTTGTTTACGTTCTTTCTTACTTACACCAGATAAAGTTAGCGCCAATTCAACATTTGCAACCACTGTTTGGTGTGGAATTAAATTGTAATTTTGAAAAACAAAACCAACAGAATAATTTCTGTAAGCATCCCAATCTCTATCCTTAAAATTCTTGGTAGACTTATTGTTAATAATTAAGTCTCCACTAGTATATCTGTCTAGACCTCCAATTATATTTAAAAGTGTGGTCTTACCCCCACCACTTTGCCCTAAAATAGATACAAACTCGCTCTCTCTAAATTCAATATTTATGTTTTTCAGTGCATGAACCGTTGTATCACCAGATATATAATCTTTATTAATATTCTCTAACTTTAACATATTTGTTTCCTCTTTTCTCTATTCCCATTTATATCTTGTTTTCAAATTATAAAAAAAGCTTATAATCTTTTTGCTCTCTTTGAATTCTTCCAACAACAATAAAAGGTTTTACATTCTGTTCCTTAGAAAATTTCCTTATCTTTTCTTCTGTCAAATTTCCACTTTCCACAAATTTTCTATATTCTTCTTCATTTATTAATGCATTACTTGCGAACTCATCAGCTTTTTCTTCCATGTTCGACTTTGAGTCGGCATAATCTATAAACTGATTTCCCGCAATATCCCCGTTTAATAAATGCCCAATCTCATGAAATAATGTAAACCAGAATTCATCAGCAAATGCTCTTCTAATTGTCATTGAAAGTATTATTTTGTTATCATTTTTTCTTATAAAACCTTGTACTGGAGCTCCAGCAAAGTTTTTCACAACTTGAAATACAACTCCACATTCTGCAAATAATTCTTTTAATTTTTTTTATTGCTTCATTTATTTCTAAAAACATACAGTCCTTAATTTTCTCTATATTATTCATTAATTTTTGTTCATCATATTCTTCATTTATTGTATTTTTTTCTGCTATTATGTCACATATTCTAAGCCATACATATAACACATAAACATTCGTTTCTAGAGTTTGCGATTTTCTAAAAAGCAACTTGACTAGTAACCAAGTTATTAATATATGTCAAATTCTTTACATTGCATATATTTCTTAGCTCTATTATTCGTGCAAATACATCTTTTGTTTTATTCATCACATTTTGTTCTTCAGCATATTCTATAACTTTTTTAATTTTTTTACTATTTCAACTTCATTTTCATCTATCTCTTCTTGTTCTTTATACTCAAGCATTTCTTTATCATAAATTCCTTGAAGATTTATCCAAAAACTTGTTGGAATTCCAAAGACATACTCTAGGCTTCTTGCAAATGATGGCGATATTCCTTTTTTACCATTTACAACTTCACTAACATGTTTTGGAGAAAAACCTGTTCTAATAGCAAGTTCTTCTTGGCTCATTTGTTTTTCTTCAAGAACATCTTTTAGAGTTTCTCCAGGATGAATAATAAAATCAAGGGATAATCCATTCATTTTTTCCGCCATGATAATCTAACACTCCTTTTACATTTAATATTTTGCAACTTTTTAAACTTTCTATATCTAATTCTGTATCAAGTGGTTCAACTACTATTCTATAATTTGCTGTTATTGATATTGCATAGCACTTATCTAAATTTCCTTCCAGTGGATGTGGCTTGCCTAATCCAACTCTTGTTAAATATTGATTGAAATTCTCTGTTGCCTCTAATTGGTTTAGTCTTAGCTTTATTTTTCTACCTATTTCAAGTCCAACCTTCTTTTGTAATATTCTTGGGTCACAAAGTACCCTTTGTACTTTGTCATCTTGATACTTTAATTGCAATATTTCACCTTCTTTTGAGTTAATTACCTATTAGGTAATATTATTTTAGCACATATATTTCCATTATGCAAGTGAAATCTGATTATATTTTATACATTTTTTTTACATTTCATTACATCTCTCTGATAAGTTTCAAATAATTACGTACGGAAATCGATATCCCAGCATATACTATTAGCATGGAGGTGAATTTTGTGAATTATCAAAATTACGATGATTATATGAGAAATACATTAGGATTTTCTGGCATGAATCAATCTATGGGTATGCCTTATGGTGGTTGTGCTAACATGGGTTGTGCTGGTATGTGCCAAAATCCATATACAAACATGGCAAATTCTATGTGGCAAAATCAGTCCTGCAATCTAGAAAATCTATACCCAGATTCATATAGAGTTATATATCCAATGGTTGTTGCATCTTGTAGAAATGTTACAATGCCAATCACAGAAGATACCATAGAAAGAATGGTTTGTGATATTTATGATAAAGCAGTTTCAAATACAAAAATTAGTGTTAGCCTTACAGCTGAAACTACTAACAGAGAAAGCTCAGAAGATAGACAAATGCCAAATAGACCACCAAGAAAGCCACGCAGAAATCCATTCTTGAATGATTTAATTAGAATTTTAATACTAAGAGAATTAATTGGCGGAGGACGTCCAAGGTTTCCAGTACTTTAAGACTTTGAACATATAAAAAGACTAGTTCATATTTCACACATGAATTAGTCCTTTTCATTCTAATTTTCTTTTTCATTGTTTTTGCTGTTTCTGCATTTTCTTTTGTATAGCCTAATAAAATATTTGTATTCTTTGAAGCAATTGTGTTCCAAATTTCATCATATATTTCTTTTTTTTCTCTTTTGTTACAATGTTTATTGTTGCAATTGAAGTAACCTTTCCTTTTACGTCCATTATATTTATTGATTGACTTGTTTTAATTCCATTTGTTCTGTAATTCATTGCATACATCCAAATTACATCTCTATATTCTATTACCTTAAATCTTCCTTGAAAATTTATTATGTAATTTTTTGTTAGGTATAGGTGAGTTTTCTCATAATAGAAAGCATCAGCATCATTCATTTCATTATCTAATTTTTCTATTAAATCTTCATCCATTTTCTTTACGCTAATATTAAAATGAACTTTTTTTATTATTCCAATTAGCAATGAGGCAATACCTATTATCAAACATATCATACAACCAGTCATTTGTAATGAGCCCACGTCTGAAAGTGCATCTTCTGACGCATCTAAATATACACTTCCAAAATAATTATCATAGTCTGCAACTGTTATCTTATAATTTTCATCTTCTATTGCATCATTATAAGCTTCTACTGCGAATTCCTTTATTTCTCTTGTTGCAAGCTTTGTCATTCCCTCAATTTTTCCTGGATTCTCTGAAATATCTTCTCTGTTTAAAGAGTTGAAAGTTGAAGTTGGCATATATGCAACATACATATAATCTTCATCCATTACAATATAATAGCTATTGTCATTTCCATCTTGTACCGCAAATTGGTATGGAACATGAGTTACATCAAGTTTTGCAATTTGCTTTTCTTTTTCTTTTCATCGCTTAGTAATAATTCGCTAAAAAGATTTTGCATTTTCACTAGTTTTATCAATTTCATAACCTCCCCATAGTCCTAATGCAATTCCAAACAATAAAATAATTATTCCAATTATAATAATTTTGTTATTATTCTTAGTTTCTTTTAATACATTATGATTTGTAAACTTTTTCATTTTTAATCCCCTTTTATTAGTTATAATAAATTTATACACTTTCCTAATGGATTCGTAAAAAGACACTAGCTTTTCAATTTATTGTTATACTTTCATTATATTAGTTAAATTTTTTTAAACTCTTTTTGCTGTTAGTTATCATTTAAATTTTCTTGGCTAAATACATGCAATATTGTTGTTCCACTATCAATTTCTATTTTCGCGTATCTTAGCTTTTTTATTTCATCTGGCGCATTTTCAACCATTCCTTCATATAAGGTATCTTTGTTGTCCTTTATTACTTTAATATTCATTAGTTTCAAACTACCAATATTATCATATAACTTCATTACAGTCACACTCTTTTCAGTGGTATTATACAACATAACTGCAAAAATTTCTACCCCCTATTTCTTGTATTTAATAAAACTCAAAGTAAGAATTTTATATCTTCTTATTTTGAGTTTATATATCCATTCCCATAATATTTTTTCAGAATTAGAAAGTTCTAGATAAACGTACATATAGCTTATCAGTAGAATGGTTTCCAGCACTGTTACTGCCACCGTAAAACTTGGTTATTACCAAAGCTTATAAGATAACCGCCAAATTTTGACAGAAGATGACCAATAACTAGATTTTAATCCATATTCACTATAATTTGAAGCTGTTATACCAAATGTTCCTGCAAATATTCTCCATGTTTCTATAGTTTGTATACTCAATTTCCTGATGTTATGTATCTTGCTTTGCTAAAAGTATAAGTACTACTACTATAATCATTTAATGCCATTACATTAAACCTCTCATTTCCATCTCCTATTGCTGATAAAACACCATTTGTTCCAAATTTTCCTGTATAACTTTCTTGGCTTATATAATACTCCTTTAAATCCGTTTTAGTAGATATTGTATAAGAAGTGCCTCCCCACGAACCACTTCCACCTTTTTTGAAATCTGCAAAAATTATTCCATCTGGAGTTCCATTCCCATCTGTGTCTGCATAATAACCTACTCCCGAATCTCCTGTAAATGTCGGATCTTTTACTGTTACTGTATATGTTGCCGTTTTTTCGTTGTAGTTCGTGTTTGATGCACTCTTTACTGTTATTGTAGCACTTCCTGCTCCAACTGATTTTACTGTTACCGTATTCCCGCTTATGCTTACTGTTGCCACATTTGTGTTTGAAGATGATACACTTAAAGTTCCGGTATTTCCGCTAACTGTAAATGTTGTGCTATTGGGGTACTCTATTGTTCCACTTGTTTCTGATAAACTTAAGTTTCCTTCAGCTTTTTCTATTTTTGCTATCACTGTTACATTTTTTGTTTCATAATTTTCCTTACTTGCTCTTATCTTTATAGTAGCTGTTCCTGCATTTATTATCTTTGGAATTGTTGTAGAATAGTTTATTTCATCTGTAGAATATTCTAGTGTTGTATCTGTTGGTTCTACATTCACATTTGTAATTGCTTCATGTTCACAGCTATCATATATTCCCTCATATGGAGTTGTACTTATTTTTATTCTTTTATTCATATTATTATCATTGTTATTTGAGGAATTTGTTTTATTTTCTGTTGTTACACTGTAATCATTCTTCCATACTTTTAATGTTCCATCAGCATTTTTTTCTACTTTATCTATTCTTCCCTCTGAAACTTTTGTATTCAAAAAATCTTCTAATGTCTCATATTCATTTGTCAAATAAAATTCCATTATAGTTCTATTAATTATTTCTTTTGCTTCACTTTCTTTTGTTAGTTCTGCAGAACTTTGTGCTTTTTTTATTATTCCATTATCACCAACAACTGTATTTATGCTTATTCCTGCAAGTATTAATAAAACAACAATTGTAACCGCAAGTGAGATTAGTGTAATTCCTTTAATTTCTTTTGTTTTCATATAAGATTCATCCTTCCATTTTTTTATTAAGTAACATACTTAATGATAAAGAGAGAATCTTGCTTTCTCATTTATTTTTAGCTTGCAATAACAGTTTTAGTATTTTTTAATTTATTTTTTTTTTTTATAATTTTTTATTCTATAAAAATTTCTTCTAGCACTTGATTTTTTATATTCTTTTGGTATAATACAAAGTATAAAAATTCTCATTAAGTATGTTACTTTAACGAAAAAAAATAGTTGGTTTGTATTACTCTAACCCAACTATTTTTATTTTTATATTATTTTGCCAGCCTTCTTAGTCTTAATGCATTTAATGTTACTGTTAAACTGCTTATTACCATTGCTAAGCTTGCTATCATAGGGTTTATTGTTACTCCCCATTTGCTGAACAATCCCATTGCAATCGGTATCATTAAGCTATTATAGAAGAATGCCCAAAATAGATTTTGCTTTATGTTTCTTATTGTTTTTTTACTGATGTTTATTAGATTTAGTATGCTGTTTAAATCATTTCTAGTTAATATTACATCTGATGAATCCATTGCTATATCTGTTCCACTATTTACACTAACACCTATGTTACTGCTTGCAAGTGCTGGACTGTCGTTTATTCCATCTCCACACATCATTACATATTTGCCTTCTACTTTCAGTTTTTTTACTACATCTGTTTTTTCACGAGGTGTAACATTTGATATCACTGTAGTTATGCCTATTTCTTTGGCAATTTTTTCGGCTGTTTGTGTGTTATCTCCTGTTAGCATTACAGTCTCTATTTTATTTTTATTCAGCTTACTTATTACTTCTTTTGAATTTTCTCTTACAATATCGTTTACACCGACAATTGCTGAAATTTCATTGTTTAGTACAACATAAATTATGCTATTTCCTTCTTTTGCAAGCTTTTCTTCGTCTTGTTTATGACTGTTTTTTACATCATATTTATCTAATATTTTTGAATTGCCTAATATTACCTCATTTTTTTAGCTATCTTTCCAATTATTCCATAGCCACTTACATCTTTAAAATCTTTTACATCTAGTGTTTCAATTTTATTTTCGTTTAGATAATCTTCAAAAGCCTTTCCTATTGGATGTGCCGACTTTTTCTCCAAGCTTCCAACTATTTGCATAAGTTCTTTTTCTTGCATTTTGCTGTAATTTACTATCTGTGCTATTTTTAGCTTGCCATATGTTAATGTTCCTGTTTTATCAAACACAACTGTCGTAGTCTTTTCAGCATTTTCTAATATTTCACTTTTCTTTACAAGTATTCCATTATTGGCACATACACCTTCAGATACAACAATAGCAAGTGGAGTTGCCAGCCCCAAGCTACAAGGACATGCTACAACTAATATCGTTACAAAAGCATTTATTGCTGTGGCAACAGTGTTTCCTAAAATTAGATATGCAATAAAAGTAATTATTGCAATTAGTATAACTGCTGGCACAAAATACCCACTTACAGTATCAGCCACTTTTGCGATTGGAGCTTTGGTGTTAGTAGCCTCTATTACGAGTCTTACAATTTCAGAAATAGTCGATTCCTTTCCAATTTTTTCGGCTTCATATTCAATATATCCATCATAATTTATACTTCCGGCTATTACCTTGCTTCCTTCTGTTTTACTTGCCGGCTTGCTTTCTCCAGTAATAAAAGATTCGTCAAGATGTGCTTTTCCTGTTATTATTTCTCCATCAACCGCAATCTTTTCACCAGGTTTGCTTACGACGATATCACCTTTTTTTATTTCATCTATTGTAACCTTTTTTTTTCTCCGTTTACTTTAATAACCGCTTCTTTAGGTGTTATTTGTACTAATTTTTGAATTGCTTCTTTCGTCTTATCTTTACTAATTCCATCAATATATCTTCCTAATTTGATGAAAAATATTACAATTGCAGCAGACTCAAAATATAAATTTTCTACATATTCATGATGTCCTTTTGCAATCATGTACATTCCATAAATACTATACAAAATGCTTGTAATAACACCCATTGCAACAAGTGTATCCATGTTTGGAGCCTTATGAATTAAGTTTTTAAAGCCACTTTTAATAATATCAAATCCATACACAACGAAAGCAATCGTTAGTGCAAGCAAAGTTCCAGCATAAATTAAAGGATGCATGTGCATATCTAAAAACGAAAAGTTTGGAAGTCCAATCATATGCCCCATAGAAATATACATAAGAGCCACTGCTAAAACAGAAAATATTATAAATTTAACTTTTTCATTTTTATTTTGTTTCTTTTCACTATTTTCATTATAAATGCCTAAACTCTTAAATCCTGCTTCTTCAACGAATTTTTCAAGAGTCTCCAAATTTAAAATATTTTCATCATATTCAATTAGGGCATTTGCCATTACAAGATTTACTGTTGCACTTTTAATTCCATTTTGTTTATTTAAATATTTCTCCAATCCGTTAGAACACGCACTGCACGTCATTCCATCTATAGAAAGAACAACCTTTTTCAAAAAAACTTCACCTCTTCTATTTTACATCAAATCCTATATTTTCAATTTTTTCTTTTATTTTTGTTTCTTCTATTCCATCTTCTGCTTCTATCTTTACAGTTCCAGTCGTATGGTCTGCCTTTACACTCTTTATTCCATTCATATTTTTTACTGCATTTTGAATTCTGTTTTCACATCCTGTGCACATCATTCCTTCTACTTTTAAATTAATTTCTTTCATTTTAAATTTCCTCCCTATATTTATTAATTTGTCCAATTATTGGCAATTTATTTGTTAAACCTTTTAAATAAACTCGTTAGCTCATCTATAATCTCCAAGTTTCCTCTTTCTAAATCATCACTTACACAAGTATATAAATGATTTCTAATATGTGATTTGACAGGCTTCTTATAGAATTTTCTACTGCCGATAGTTGAATTAAAACATCGTTACAATATCTATCTTCATCTATCATCTTTTTTATCCCTTTTATTTGCCCTTCAATTCTATTCAGTCTATCATTCACAATCTTTTTTTCTTCCTTTGTACGATGAGTTTGTTTATGACAACAATTTTTATCTTCTATAATTTCATCACTCCCTTTCTCAACTTTCAAACGCTATTATATACCCCAGTATGGTATTTGTAAATAGAGGGATATATAGAAATTTATTTGTCGAAATTTAGCGAACGAATCTTCTTGCTTTTTGATATGACTAGTAATATAATTTTACTAAATTATTTCAATGATATTTTATTCGCTATAGCGAAAGTTTTTAATTCAGAAGTAAAATCCAATAAATTATATTTATAGAAATATTGACCTATGGGTAAACCATATTGTATAATAAGGAGGAAGGTTAATTAACGAAGAAAAAATGTATATTCCATCTGGCTTAAAAACTAGAGATGGAAAAGATATTATGTGTTACACTGGTGAGTTCTATTTAAAAAATAAAGAAAAAATAGATAAGTTAGTAAAAAAATGCGAAGAAATATTAAAAGCAGATTTTGAAAACGATAACCCATCAAAATCACAAGAAAATGCTACAAATATTTTAAAAGAGGATTCTGAAACATACAATCTAAATACTCACCTAAATAAAAAACACGATAAATTGTTTAAAGAAATATTATCAGACAAAAAAGAAGCTGTTAAATTTATAAACCATTATTTAAATCTATGTTTAGTAGAAAGCGATATCGAAAAATACGAGAAAGAATTTAGAACTAATGGATTTTATAATATAGAAGCAGACATTGTATATAAATTAAAAGAGAAAAATGTTTTTATTTTAATAGAACATCAATCAAGTGTAGATTTAAAAATGGCATACAGGATATTATGCTACAAAAATGCAATAATCGAATCTGCAATAGATAAGAAAAGATTGAAAGAGCGAAACTATAAAATTCCTAAAGTAATAGCGATAGTCCTATACACTGGCAAAAGAAAGTGGAATAGTTTATCTATAAATGATATCGAAGAAAAGATAGATGGATACGAAAATCCTAACAACGAATACCATTTAATTGATTCGAATGAGTTCAGTAGAAATAAATTATTAAGCGATAATCTAATAACATCTAAAGCCATGTTAATAGAAAAATCAAAAAACAAAGATGAATTATATAAAAATATTGAGGATGTAATACATAATCAAATAAGAAATAATACATTTGACAATACTCAATTAGAAAAATTAGTTAGATATGAGCTTGCTGAAACTGAAGATAACAATATCATAAGTAAATTTTTAGAAAAAATAAGAAATATAGAAGGAGGTAATAAAATTATGACAAATGCTTCAAGAATAATTAATAATGAAATAAGAAAACAAAGAAGAGAAGGAAAAATTGAGGGAATTGCTGAAGGGAAGGCTGAGGGCAAAGCTGAAGGTATTGCATTAATAGCAAAAAAAAAGCTAAAAGGACAAATGCACATAAAAGATATAAGTCAAATAACTGGATTAAGTGAAGAAGAAATTAAAGCTTTATAATTATTGATTAATGTTATATTTTTTTCTATAAAAATCGCCCAAAAAGGGGCGTCCCTATTGGGCGATTTTTCTTAATACTGTTTTGTTTTCTTTTAAGCTTTCTGGTACGTTTATTACTCTTTGGTTTGAAGATCCTCTCCATTCTAATGTTGGATTGTGTAGTGCATCTACATATTGACCGTCTACTAAAACATCTACGTATTTCAAAGCCTCTTTGTCTTTTAGGTCTTTTTCAAATGTGTAACCTGACCATACCCATACATTTTTTTCTGGATATTTTTCTTTGAATGCTTTTGCAAGTTCTTTTGTTCCTTCTATGTTCTTTGGGTGCATTGGCTCTCCGCCTAAAATTGATAAGCCTTCTATGTTTGGATTATCACATAATTCTAATACTTTGTTTATTGTATTTTGTGTAAATTCTTTTCCACCTGCAAAATCGTGTGTTTCTTGATTAAAACATTTTGGGCAATTAAATGCACAACCTTGCATAAATATTGATACTCTTACACCTGGTCCATCTGCTATATCCATTTTTCTTATTTTGTTATATCTCATTTTTATTCCCCCATATTCGTAATTTTCAAAATGAAAATATTTAAAAATTATAGTATTTAAATGTCAGTAACCATTATTCTTAAGAATGGTTATGCGTAGCTTGAATTTCTACGCACAACCAATTCTAATATTATCTATTTTGATGTTACAGCTTCTTTTTTCTTCACTATGCTCATGTTTTTCGCATCCACATTTGCATTCATCTTCTTCAACATAATCTTTATTATCTATGTGAAGTACTCTTTCTTTTATTTCTTGAGTTCTTCCTTTGTTCCAGAAGTTGCTTCCTATATATCCACAAGTTCTTCTTGCGACATTTAATGTGTTGTGGTCTCTGTTTCCACAGTTTGGGCAATACCATTCTAGATTGTCATCTATTAGTATTTCGCCTGTATATCCACATTTTTTTGGCAATAATCAGATTTTGTGTTTAACTCTGCATACATGATGTTGTCATAAATAAATTTCATTATTTGAAGTACTACTTCCAAGTTGTTTTGTAAGTTTGGAGTTTCTACATAAGATATAGCTCCTCCTGGGCTTAGTCTTTGGAATTCACTTTCTAGTTTTAACTTAGAGAACGCATCTATTTCTTCAAATACTGGAACATGGTATGAATTTGTTATATAATTTTTGTCTGTTATTCCCTTTATTTTTCCGAATCTCTTTTGTAGACACTTTGCAAATTTATATGTTGTAGACTCAATTGGTGTACCATAAACACTGTAATCTATGTCTTCTGCTTCTTTCCATTCTGCACATTTTTCATTCATTTTCTTCATTACTTCTATGGCAAAATCTTTTCCGTCACCATTATCTGTATGGCTCTTGCCTGTCATGTATTTAACACATTCGTATAATCCTGCATATCCTAAAGATATTGTAGAATATCCACCATGTAATAATGGGTGAATGCTTGCACCCTTTGGTAATCTTGCAAATGCTCCATGTTGCCATAATATTGGGGCAATATCACTTGTTGCTTTTGCAAGTCTTTCGTGTCTTACTTGTAGAGCCTTATGGCAAAGTTCAAGTCTTTCATCATATATTTTCCAGAATTTCTTCAAATCTTTTCCTGATGATAAAGCAACATCAACTAAGTTAATTGTTACAACACCTTGATTAAATCTACCATAATATTTTGGCTTCTTTGTAACTGGGTCTATATAAGGAGTTAAGAATGAACGGCAACCCATACATGGATAACATTGTCCATCTCCATTTGCATCTACTTTCATTTGCTTCATTATTTTCTCTGATATATAATCTGGAACCATTCTTTTTGCTGTACATTTTGCTGCAAGTTCTGTCAAATACCAGTATTTGCTGTTCTCATGTATATTATCTTCCTCTAACACATAAAAAGAAGTTTTGGGAAAGCCGGTGTAATATATACACCTTTTTCATTTTTGAATCCTAATATTCTTTGGTTTAGGAATTCTTCTATTATCATTGCTAATTCTTCTTTATACTCGTCTGTTTCTCCTAAATACATACAAACAGATAAGAATGGAGCCTGACCATTTGTATTAGTCATTGAGTTTACTTGATAGTTGAATGTTTGAACACCATCAGCAACTTCTTTTTTAGTATCTTCTTTTGCAAACTTCTCGCATTGTTCTTTGCTTAATCCATTTTCTTTATATTTTTTTGTAATATTTCTCATAGCTGTCTTCTTACAAATGGAGCCAAATGTGCAAGTGAAACAGTAGCACCACCATATGTAGAAGATGTAACAGCAAGTATTATTTGCGTTGCAATTGTACAAGCTGTAATAAATCTGTGAGGCTTTTCAATCATAACACCATTCATTATAGTACCATTTTGAAGCATATCCTCTAGGTTTATTAATTCGCAGTTTGTTAAAGCATTTTGTGCAAAATAATCAGCATCGTGGAAATGTATAATTCCTTCATCATGAGCTTTTACAACATCATCTGGAAGTAAAAATCTTCTTGTTATATCTGTACTTGTTATTCCAGCTAAATAATCTCTTTGTGTTGTAACGACTCTTGCGTTTTTGTTTGCATTTTCGTTATTCCAATATTCACTTTCTCCGTCAATTAATTCTTTAATAGTTTGGTCTGTTGTATTAGCCTTTCTAACAAGAGCTCTTGTATAACGATATGTAATATATTGTTTAGCAAGCTCATATCTTCCTATTTCCATAAGCTTTTGCTCGATTATATCTTGAATGTCTTCAACTAATATTCTAGATTTTCTTAAATCCTCTATTTATCTTATTATTTCATCAATTTCTTCGTCTGTAGCTTTTTGTTTTTTTTGAAACTTCATTATTTGCTTTTTTTTATTGCAGTTCTAATCTTTTCAGCATTGTACTCAACTATTGTTCCATCTCTTTTTATTACTTTCATTGTTAACACACATTCCTTCCCCAAAAATATTTCCTAGATTTGAAAATTATAATTATTTTTCAATCTATTGCTTTGCAATTTATGACTATTATTATACCTCAACTTTTTACTTTTTCTGTTGCAAAAGCAACAATTTTGCTTTTTTTTTTTTATTTTTTGTTATCCTTTAGGCTCTAATAGAATATGCTTTGTTACATTTTTGTTACAATCTGCCGTTTTTGTAAACGCTAATTTAACAGTAAAAAGCAGAAATAATTTATTAAAAATCATCTCTGCTTTTATCAATTTTTAATTATTTTATTAGCTTAAACATTTTCTGTTTCAGTTGCAACATTATTTTCTTCTTGCTTTGCTTCTTCTGTTTCTTTGCTTACAGGGTTAGTTCCAAATGAAAACATCTTTTTCTTTCTGCTTTAGCTCTTCCTTCAAACTTTGTTAAATTCCTCTTTTGCACTATCTAATGCATCTTGCATTGCAGTAAACATTTCTTCAACATCTTCTTTTGTAAAATCATAAACGCTACTTCTTGCCATTGGCTCTAATATTTGAATGTCATGCATTACTTTATTTACTCTTTTTCCTGCGTTCTCCATAAATTTAGCTCTTTTTTCTTCGTTTACTTCCATTTTACTTTCTCCTTCTATATGTATTAATTTGTTTTCATGGCTTTTGTTATAACACAAAAAAGTGCATAAATCAAGAAATGAAAACAAATTTTTATATTATTTCGTCCTCTCCACTATTTCTACTATATCTGATATATACTGGCTTAACACCGGTATATTCAGCCTTATTATTTTCTGCATTACATATATTATTAATGCTGTAATTATCGAAAAACCAATTCCTATTCCAATTCCTTTTGATATTCCAGACATAAAATTTCTAACAAGATATTTTCTTGAATCTCCTGCAATTTCGATTAATTCCAGTACCTTGTTTTTTTATTTAATGTATTGTTTAAATTATTTAATTGTATTAATAGTTTTTCCTCTAATTTTTTCTTGTGATAATTTTTAGAATTTGTAGCTAGTTGCATCATTTTCGAATTATCACATTTAAATTTTTCTATTTTTTTATTTTCTTTTAATCTTATTTTTTTCTTTATAATAAAAGAGCCACCTTTCTATTATGATGACTCTTTTTACTATTATTTATTCAGTTACATTTGTAACATTTTCATCAACTAATTCATTTATTGCAGTTGTATTATTTTTTCCGTTTTCTCTTGATTTTTTGTCTATTTCTTTTTTTCACTTCTTCTAATCTGTTTATCAAATTTTGCAATCTTTTTGTGTCTTTTCCTATTTGTTCCCAGTCATTGCTTTGTGTTGATGTTTTTAAATTGTTATTTGCTTTTATTATTAAATCTGCAAGCTCATCTAAACTATCTGTGTTCTCTATTTCAATATCGACTGCATATTGTGAAACTAAATTTGAAAGTGCTTCGCTAAACGTATTACCTATTGCAACTTTATTTCCAGATGCAACTACCACTTTTTTTAGCACTGGCAATGAGTCTGTTTCATTCACAAATTGTTGATATATTGGTTCTACATATAATAAAGTATTGTTTATTGGCACTATTATTATATCTTTAGAAAGCTTTGTTCTTGAAACATTTAAGTTTTCTATTTCCTTTGCAATTGTCTCGTCTTGTCCTAGCTGAGTATCTAATTGCATTGGTCCTAAAACATTGCTATCTGTTGGATAGTTGTATAACTTTAATACATTGTTTCCATTTTCATCAGTCGAACCAACTAAATATGCTGTTACATTCTGTTTTTCATATGGTGTAAATGGTATTACTAAGCCTAATCTTGATGTTGTACTGTCTGTTGTTTTTACCATTGTATAATATGGGTTTATTTCAATTCCTTTTGTAGATGAAACTTTGCTACTTGCATTATGTGTTGCAATGTCCCATACATCGTCTCCCTGTACAATACATCTGGTTGAATGTTGTGGTATCTTTTTAACACTTTTGCTTGAATGTTATATAAATATTCTGGGTATACAAAATGGTCTGATATTTGTTCTGGTATCTCTTCTTTAGAGAATAAATCTGGATATATTTTTTCATATACCATTGCAATTGGGTCTGTTTTATCTGTTCTATAGAATGTTACATCACCAGTATATGCATCTATTATTACTTTTACAGAATTTCGTATGTAATTAATTTCATCTTTCGATATACCATTTTCCTCTAGAACTGTTCTTTGTGAATATGGGTATTCATTACTCGTTGCATATGCATCAAGCACCCAAACAAGTTCTCCATCGTTTGTAACAACCATATATGGGTCATCATCATATGTTAAATATGGCATTATTGTTTTTGCTCTTTGAATTATATTTCTGTTTGTTAAAATTTTACTATCACTCTTTACATTTCCTGAAAATACTAGCTTTGCGTCTTTTTCTCTTATTGCTAAAACTAATCTATCTAAGAAATTTGCCTTTAATCCAGCATCTCCGTCATATACATTCTCTGTATTTTTCAAAGCATCTTCTGTTGGATAATCAAACTCTTTCTTGCTATTGCTATTGGTTACAACTGTATCGTTTGTCTCTAACCCAAAATAAATTCTTGGCTCGTTTATATTTAGCACTTCATCAGTTTGGTCAAATGCTTTTTGAATATGGTTTATGTTTCCAGAATCTGTTGTTGATGTTGCAGATGTTATTATTGCTCCGAATCCATGTGTATATTCATAAGTTTTATTATTGTATGTTCCCTTCGAGCTTGCAATTTCTCTTGGAGTTACATATACTAATTGCTCTTTTCCAGAAATATTGTATAGCCCAATTTGAGTTGACCTAAAATTATAATATCCTTTATTTTTTTGAGAACCTTCTAAATCTTTTAAAACTGTTGACGCATTTGCAATTGGAATATTTTGAATTGTTTCAATGTTTTCAGTAATATCATTCTGAGTAATTGTTCCTCCATCTTGAACATTAACTTCATCTATATTTATTCCATATGCAATTTTTGTATTATTTATATTATTTTCGATATATTTCTTTTCCTTATCAAGTTCGTTCGAATTTACAAATATTAAATTAAATCCAAGCATTACTAAAAATAAAGAAACTAAATATCCAGGAACAACTAGTATTGAGCCTATTACCTTCTTAGTTCTTCCTTTTTTGAATTCTTTTATTGCCTTAAATACTGAAACTATCATAATTACAGATAATGCAATATAACCCCAGAACCCGATTGTTGTTTCTGTAATTCCGGCTCCAAATATTGAATAATTCTCTGATTCATCATTATTTAATACTATAAATTTTTGTACCCCAATATCTAAAGTTCCAATAAGCATCAATATTGCAAATAAAACTATAATTACTTTTAAATAACCAAGTGCATTATTTAATAGTCCGCTCTTTTTTACCGATTCTCTCGATATTCCATCAAACAAATATTAAACACTATTAAATAGTACAAGGTTGCATATACTACTGCTGCAATCATTGCAACTAATGCATATATAATTATAAATTTTAAGAATGGCAATATAAACACGAAAAATCCTATATCTAAGCCTAGTGCAGGGTCTGTTGTAACAAATTGTGTATTAAAGAAACATGGTAATGCTTTTTCTACTATCATTCCAGTAGTTCCAATTGTTACTAATGTTGCAAATATAAACGAAATTGATTTTTGTGGAAGCTTTGGCATTTCTTTCTTTTCGTCTTCAAAAAATACCTTTAGGCCTCTTTTTTACCTTAGTTGTTGTTGTATATGTTAATGTAAATATTGCCAAGAAATTAACAACAGCAACTATTCCTCTATACTTCATGTTCTGCCAGAACATAGAGATGTAGTTCTCGCCAATCTCTTTTATCTCTAAGAATTCGCCTCTTTCAACTATATAAATAATTAATAAAGCAATTGCTAAAACAGCTAGAACAAGTTTCTTTCTTGTTTTTCTTTTTTTAGTAGTACTCTCTGTTTCAGTATTTGCAGGCTTTGCTTGTTGCTCTGCTTTTACTTCATTATTAGATTTTTCTTGTTCATTACTTTCTTGCTTTTTATCGTTCTTTTTTTCTTTAGCCTCTTCTTTTTTATTCTCTTTAATTTCTTCAGTTTTTGGTATTTTTTCTTCTGCTTGTTTTACTTCTTTCTTTTTTTCTCTTCCAAGCTATATTCCTCCAATCCTTAAATTAAAGCCTTTACAAAATCTTCGCTATTAAATATTTCCATGTCGCCAACTTGTTCTCCGACGCCTATAAATTTTACAGGCACTTTGTTTTCATTTACAATTCCTATTACAGCTCCACCTTTTGCAGTTCCATCAAGCTTTGTAAGAACTATTCCTGTAATATCCACTGTTTCTTTAAAAGCCTGAACCTGTGAAATTGCATTTTGACCAGTAGTTGCATCAAGCACCATAAGTACTTCTTCTGATGAATCTGGCAATTCTTTGTCTATTACCTTTTTATTTTAATTAACTCATCCATCAAATATTTCTTATTGTGAAGTCTTCCTGCCGTATCGCAAATTAAAACATCTGCATTCTTCTCTTTAGTAATTTTAATTGCGTCATATACAACCGATGCAGGGTCAACTCCCTCTTCTCTTTTTACTATATCGCATCCAACTCTATTTGCCCAAATTTCAAGTTGTTCAACAGCTGCTGCTCTAAATGTATCTGCTGCTGCAACAACAACTTTTTTACCATCTTTCTTTAATCTGTTGGCAATTTTTCCAATAGAAGTTGTCTTTCCAACTCCGTTTACTCCAACTACTAAGATAACTGCTGGCTTAGTTTCTAGCTTTAGAGTGTTATCTGTAGCATCAAAAATCTCTTGAATTTCTTTTCTTAGAGCCTCTCTAACACCTTGCTCGTCTTTAATATTTTCTTTCTTAACTCTTTCTCTTAAATTATTTATAATTGTAGCAGAAGTATTAGCACCAACATCAGACATAATTAATGCTTCTTCTAATTCTTCTAATAAATCTTCATCAACTTTTCTAAAGTTACTAAATATATCATTCATCTTCTCGTCAAAAGATGTTTTTGTTTTATTTAATCCATTTTTTAATTTATCAAAAAATCCCATAAAAAAAAATCCTTTCATTTAACGTATTCATACCTTTCTATTATACATTAAATTTAAGGAAATTTCAATGGGCAGTTTTAGCGTATTTTATGACATTTTCTAATATAATCACATACTAAAAAGCTTTCCATGGTAGTAATGGAAAGCTCTCTGTTAAAATGACATATCTTCGCAGAAAGTCATACTTCCCGCAATATCAAAGTATTCCGCAGTTATGAATAAAATTTTACCATCCTCAAGATAAACATACAAAAAAACTTTTTCTTCACCCACATGGTGAAATTCATATTTTACAACTTTTTTATTATATTTATCCATTATCTTTTTGGCAACTTCATCTTTAATCCGCCTTTTTTCCCACGGAAACAAAAAATTTATATTTATCATATAAACATTCCTCCAAAATTATCATTTTAGAATTTATTAAAGCCACTACCATGCCTTAACTTATACGGTATGATGCAAAACATCATTACTATATAATATAGCATATATTAAGCTAATATTCAATTCTTTACATAAAAATCTATGAATAACTTATGATAAGATCACCCTGTAAAATTATTTTATGAAAAGTTCACCCTTATGATATAATGGAGGCATGAGAACTTTTATGAATAATAAAGAAGAATTAAAAAAAAGCAATAATTGAATCTTGTGTTAATGGAACAATGACAATTAAAGTTGCAGCAATTAAATTTGGGTTTTCAGAGCGCTATGTAAAAAAATTGAAAGCGAGGTATAAAAAAATAGGCGCTTCATCCATGATGCATGAAAATTGTGGTAAACAAACAACACACACTATAAGTGCAGAAATCAAAAGTAAAATCCGGGAAATTTGGAACATGCCAGAATTAGAAGAATGTAACTTTATCCATTTTCAAGAGATTTTGGAAGAAGATTATCACATTAGGATTAGTTATACTCCTTTATACAAATTTTTAAAATCAAAAGGTGCAAAAAGTCCTAGAAAACATAAAAAAGCTAAGGCTCACAACAGACGTCAAGAACGCGCTTCATCTGGTGAATTATTACAAGTTGACGGTACTCCTCATAGATTTTTTTATAATGACAATAAAGAGTATTGTTTGCATGGTTTCATCGATGATGCAACTCATCAGATTACAGGGCTATATATGTGCGAAAACGAATGTATGCATGGCTATCTAGAAGTTACAAGACAAACAATAAAAAACTTTGGAGTTCCACTTGCTCTTTATGCAGATGGTTCGAGTATATTCTTTCCAAAAGATAATCATCTTAGCATTGAAGAGCAACTTGCAGGAATTACAAAACCAACCACTCAATATGGAAGGATGATGCAGGAATTGGGCGTAGACTTAATTCATGCTGGATCATCACAGGCAAAAGGAAGAATAGAAAGACTTTGGAACACATTACACGACAGGCTTAGAACAGAATTTAGACGTCATAATATTTCAGACATTGAAGGAGCAAATGAATTTTTAAAAAGTTACATTTCAAAATACAATAGGAAGTTTGGAATTGCTCCAAGAGAAGAAAAGTCATCATTTATGGAGTTGCCGCCATATATTAATCTAGATTATTTATTATCGGTAAAATATACTAGAAGTGTTGATGTTAGCAATTGCATTAGTCATAAAGGAATAACATTCGTAATAGATACAAAAGAAATATTGCATAAAAAGAAAGTAGAACTATGTATAAGCAAGAGAATAGGATTAAAAGTGCGTTTTGATAATAAATGGTATAAAGTTATTCCTATTACTCAAATAGATAAAAAAAGCCTCAAATCAAACGAATCTGTAGAAACAATTATACAACAATTTGTTTATTACAATTGTTTAAAAAACGAAAGATTATCGGCTTGAGAACTTTTATATTTTTATTATACAACATAACTTGTGACTTTTTCAAGGGTGAACAAGTCACAAGTTAAAATATTATTTTTTTAGGGTGAACTAATCAAAAACTATTGACATGGTTTATATCCTATATATTTCATGTGAATTGACTTTTATGTAAATTATGCTATAATTAATTATAGCACATTATATTTATATTGTGCCTTTGAAATATTTACATTTCGGGGGCACTGTCCTCCGAACAATAAAAAGGAGGACCTAAATATGAAAACATTTAATGTTAACTCTTACGTTTGGATTAAACTCACAAAGCTCGGCCTGCGAAAGCTGAAAGAACGTCACAACGAAATTTACAAGCAGTGTCCGTCAGTAGGAAAATTCACACCTCCTGAGACAGATGCAGACGGCTTCTGCAAAATGCAATTGTGGGAAGTCATGAACATTTTTGGTCCATGTTGCAGTAATGGTGCTAATATTCCATTTGAGACCAACATCCGCATCAACGACTCTGAATTTGAGGAATCCGAAGAGTAACACAAAGTTTTCTGCTAAGAAAAAGGAGAAGCTAGACACTTTTTACCAAGTATCTAGCCTCTCCTTTTTTATTGGCAATTTAAGTAAATAAGGTATAGTAAATTTGAAAATTGCATAATGGAAGTTCTTTTTTTCTCCAATTCATCACGATAAATAGTAGCAATTATTCTTTGATACAAAGTACTATCTTTCATAATTCCACTAGGAACAACAATATTCACTTTTGGATGTTTTTCTTCCACCCATGTTAAGTTGTCTTCATAATACGTAATAGGCTCAGAAATAATTTGAAAAACACACCCAATTGCTATATCAAGAATAATATTAAACTTGAAATTTTCTAACATCTTATTTTTCACTTCGGTCTTTTTTATAGTCACTATCGGATGATCTATTAGACTATACATCAGGCAACTAGCTATAATGAAACTGTCTGGTTTTCCGGAAATTCTATTTTTACTTACCCAGTCCATAATTATCAAAAGAAATTAAATATTCAGGTCTTATATTAATATCAAATATATTTAACAATTCTTTGTCAATTTTTTTTAATGTTTCTCGCTTTTGAGCATTAACCAAGTCTATATAATATTTATACCGTTTCTCTAATTCCAACAGTCTTTTTTCTCTTGCCTGTTTCTCTTCTTCCTGACGCTTATCACCTACTTTGTTAAATATTGCATTTCCTGCTACGGTATATATAACAGTAATAGCAAAAATCGTTATCCTCGTATTTACAGAAAATTCGTGATAAAAGCACATAGCTACTAAAACAAACCAAATAAAAACTGCAAAATTTTTCATATTTTCTTTGAAAACCCGCTTAATTTTTTCTTTTTTCATGCCAATTACCTCCTGAAAAAAATTATTTTTATTGGAGTTACATCTATATCCACCTGCAAAACAGGATTAAAAAATTTACATGCCCATTGTACCATTTTTTATTTAATTTTACAATTGTTATCTTTAACATTTCAGGGTAATTTTTTTATGAATATAGCAAATTTTTGCTATCTATAGTATAATCAATTTGAATGAATGTATAAATGCTAATCAGTAAGGTGATACACTAATATATCGGACAAATGAAAATATATGTTCATTATTATGACAGAAAAATTAAATAAAAAATAGATACAAGGAGTAATAAAAATGATTAAAAATATTATATTTGATATCGGTGGTGTATTAGCCGAACCGAAAAGTGGACATTGGTTTATCACAACTAACTTTTGAAATATCTTAAATAAGAATTTAATTGATGAAGAGAAATTAAAAATAAGCTTAAAAAAATACTTATATTTACAAACTCAAGAGCCTAAAACTGAAAAAGATGAACATAAAATGTTTTCAAACTATTATTGCAATGTTTTAAAAGATATAAATTATCCTAATGCAAGTTTAGATATTGCAAATAAATTAGCTGATGATTGTGTTTATAATGATGATAAATTTATATTTTTTGATGATGTTAATTTAATCTTAGAAGAGTTGTCAAAAAAATATAATCTCTATATCATTTCAAATGGCTGGCCATCTTCTTTTAGAGTATTGAAGAACAAAGGAATAGATAAATATTTTAAAGGTATCATCATATCATCTATGTATACTACAGTAAAAGAAGAAAATTTATTCGATATATTTATTAACAAATATAAAGAGGTTACTCCTAGTGAATCACTTTATATTGATGATAGAAATCATATTTTGCAAAAGGCTAAAGAATACGGATTTAATTTGTTACTAATGGATAGGTATAAGAAATATGAAAAAACTCAATTTGAGATAGTGAATAATATGAATGATATTTTAAAAATACTGGAATAAAAATTGCTACTTGAAAAATTGTTAAAAATGAAAAAAGAGAGTTTTTAAACTCCCAAAAATCATTTAGGCTCCCGTCTTACTCAAAAAGTAGTAGAGGGTTAAGTTAATTTTTTTACTCACACTCTTATTAGTATAAGTAATCTTTTTGTGGAGCCAATAAGCAGAATCGAACTGCTGACCTACGGGTTACGAATCCGTTGCTCTACCAACTGAGCTATATTGGCGTTTTCTCTTGCGAAATCTATTGTAACACATATCTAAAAAAAATGCTAGCCTATTTTTATAGTCTAGCATCTTTTTAATGTTTTATCTGCCACCACAGCATCCGTTGTTTGTAAATAATAGTAAGAATATTATTATGAAGAATAAAATTCCGCTATCTCCGCATCCGCAATTGTTTCCGCCAAATAGTCCACCAAATGGTCCGCATCCACAACCTTCATTGCGTCCACATCCTCCTCTTGGTCCTTCGTCACATCCGCAACTTCCACTGTTGCATCCACCTCTATTGTCGTCTTGCATTTTATATTCCTCCTTTTTTGTTTTATATAATATAGTATGAATTTTTCGCAAAGTGTGTTACAATATATAGAGTTGTAAAATTGAGGTTGAAATTTATTAACTTTCTACCTCGAAGGAGGAATAAATTTATACATGAATAACGAAATTAATATAGTTCCAGAGTTATTGGTTCCTGCTGGTGATTTTGATTGTGTTAGAGCCGGAGTTCAAAATGGTGCTGATTGCATTTATTTTGGTGCTAACAGTTTTAGTGCAAGGGCCAGTGCGAAGAATTTTTCTTTGGAGGAAGTTGCAGAAGTCGTAAAATATTGTAAACTAAGAAATGTAAAAACTAATCTAACATTGAATACTTTAATTACAGATGATGAGTTTGCCGATGCCATTAAAGTTGCCGAATCTGCCTATAAATGTGGAGTCGATGCAATTATTGTTCAGGACCTTGGTCTTGCTAAATATTTAATTACTCATTTTCCTGGTATGGAAATTCACGGAAGCACTCAGATGTCTGTTCATAATTTAGAAGGCGTATTAGAACTTGAGAAATTTGGATTTTCAAGAGTCGTTTTATCTAGAGAAGTTCCAATTAACGAGATTGAATATATTAGAAATAATTGTAAAGTTGACCTAGAAATATTTGTACATGGTGCACTTTGCATCTCATACTCTGGTCAATGTTTATTTTCTAGCTTGGTTGGAGGGCGTTCTGGTAATAGAGGAAAATGTGCTCAGCCATGTAGACTTCCTTATGAATTGCTAGAAGATAAAAACGGTACTGAAAGCGTTCTTGATAAAGGCTATTTACTTAGCCCTCGAGACCTTTGTTCTCTAGACACCTTGCCTACTCTAGTAAAATTAGGTATAAATTCTTTTAAAATTGAAGGCAGAATGAAGACTCCAGAATATGTTGCAACTGTTACAAGAATTTATAGAAAATATATAGACCTTGTTTTGTCTGGCAACAAATACGTGGTTGATGAAGCAGATAAATTAGACTTACAGCAAGTGTTTAATAGAGGCGGATTCTCTAGCGGACATTTATTATCAGAGCCAAACCGAAAGTTAATTTTCAAAGACAAGCCAAATAATATGGGATTGTATTTAGGAAATATATCAAACTACAATGCCAACAGAGGGCACATCACATTAAAACTAAATCAACCTGTCGGAATCGGAGATACCATAAGCATTGACGGTGAAACAGGAGCATACACTATTTCTGAACTAATAAAAGGAAATACAAATTTGAAGAATGCAGAAATCGGTCAAATTGTAAAACTTGGACGAATGAAAGGAAAAATTAGAGCTGGAGCAAAAGTGTATAAACTTTCTAGCAAAGCTTTAAATGACCAAACAGATAAAACATTTGCCCAAAATTGTGAAAACAAAAAAATTCCTGTAACCTGCTCTGTATCTGTAAAAAAGGACAAGCCTATCTCTATAACTTTAGAAACGAATACTGCCCCATTTTATGATAATGTTGCAATAGAATTTGTTTCTGACATTATACCAGAAGTTTCGATTAACTCGCCAATAACAGAAACAAGAATTACAGAACAATTAAATAAGCTTGGAAATACTCCATATACATTTGAAAAATTGAATATCAATTTAGATGAGAATTTGCACATTCCTAGTATAAGTGCTTTAAATAATGCACGTAGAACAGCAATTAATATGTTGCAAGAAAAAATAATGAATAAATTCTTAGAAAGAAGAAACGAGAACTCATCTAAGCAGGTAGTGTCTCTTACTTCTTTACATGATGGAAAATGTTCAGTTGAAAATACTAATAATGTACTTCAAAGGAAAATTAGCATTTTATTAGAAAATATTAATTTAAAATATGATTATACTCAGCTTGAAAATGTTGATAATATATACATTCCTTTAAAATTTTTCTTGAGCAAAAAATACAATACATTATTATTCAATTTATCGCGAAAATTTGATTTGTACATATATATGCCAACAATAATAAAACCAAACTATAAAAATTTATTACTAAACAATATTGACAGTATCGTATCAGACTATGAAATTAAAGGATTTGTAATATCAAACATTTCTGGTTTTGAGCTTTTGAAAAAATATATTGGTAATGAAAAATATACATTTATCGCAAACTACACAATGAATATATTTAATGAATACAGCATTCAAGAACTTCAATCACTTGGAATAAATGTAGTAACACCGTCTGTAGAATTGAATAAATCTATTTTGCAGAACTTATGTAGCAACAGTCCTCTACCAGTAGAATTAATAGCATATGGAAGAAATGTGCTAATGAATTCATCTTATTGTCTACTTGGAAAAAGCAATAAATGCTATCCAAAGTGTGACATGAAATGTAAAAACTGTACATCTTCTGCATTTGCAAGTCTATCAGACAATTTAAATACGTCAGTTACAGATAATTCATGCACTGCAAAATACTATATAAAAGATCGTCTTGGATTTAAATTCAGAATAATTCCAGACAATATCCAAACCGTTACATCAATTTACAATAGCAAAATAACTTCGATAGATACACATGATTTTAAGATTTCAGCTGTCAGAATAAATATACTTGATGAAAATATCGAGGAAATAAATAATATAGTAACTTCAGTGAAGAATGGCGATAAATTAGAAGGAAAAGAATATACAAACGGAAATTTAAATAGAGAGATTTAAAAATTTACAATAAATATTCTATGTTCATCTACTAAACCTGTAATTTATTACATTACAGGTTAAATTTTGCATTTTTATTAAAAATGTGTTATAATTATGTTAATCGGAAACTGTTTCAGTTCCGTAGAAAGTTTTTTTACATAAGTCAGGAGGAAAATATCATGGCTAAAAAAATTCGGCTGTTCGCTACCACACTCGCCATCACTTTTGCAACAGTTGCCTTCTGTGCAATCATTACGCACATGAACAATTACAACACTGCAAAAAATGCCCTTCGCCTTCTCTCTGTTGAAGGCGGAACCCAGTACATGTCTCTTATCGAGAGCTGGGATACCACGTTTGAAACTGGAGTCGAACATCACGAGCTGTACCAGATGTACAATCGTAGTCAAGACCCTACCGATGTTGTTATGGTTCTTACTAACAATAGTAAGACTGGCGCAACCCGTAAAGCGGCACTTGTGGTAAAAAGTGACCCTGACAAGCTGATGGATACCGGTACCGGTAAACGCTTTAATGGCCTTCGTGGCCCGGTGGCGTTTGAGGACGGCACCAATTAACTCCCTCAGCTCTCACTTAGTGTAGGCGGTGGCTTATTAGAGCCACCGCCTTTTTTACTTACTAACAATTTTTTAATAATTATGCATTGCTGTTAATTTTATAATTAACTCCATGTCGTCATCTTCTGCAGCTTGTTTCTACGTATTTTTCCACATTTTTTACACTTAAAAATTATTACATAGCCTTTTTTACTATCTATTTCAGCTCCTACTGGAACTAAATCTCCATGACATTCTTCTGCCCTGTCTCCCGGATTTACGTCTACATGTTTTGAATGCAAGCAGTATGGGCAATGGTTTCTGCATGAGTAGCCTAATTTTGGCACATGTTTTCCACAATTTTCACATGTAAATTCTTCGTCTATTTCTGTAAAATTTCCAGCCATTTTTATTCCATCCTTTATTAATTTTATATATTCTATTTTTCTTCTGTTCTTATCATTTATTTTTCTTTTTATGTTTCTACTCACATTAGTAAATATCTAGACTTAAACATATTGCAGAAAGCATTAATTTTAAAAAGCATATTGTAAATATTTTATCTAATCTCCAAATATACTTCCACCAACAAATTCTCTTAATAATGAGTTTTGAGGTATTAGCCCCTCATCAACTTCTTCAAAGTATTTTAAGAACTCAACTAATCTCTTTGCTTCTGCATATTCTGGTTCTGCATTTGTTATTTCTTGTAATAATGGTAGTGCTTGCTTTTTTCAAAACACTTAATTCATATATTAGTGATGAATTAAACATAACATCACAATTTTCTTGGTATGGGAATATATTTTTATTTTCTCCCCTATTAACACTTGCCCATGTTCTTAATGTGTGTAATGCGCTATATCCTCTAAAATTGTTATCTCTAACAATTCTTCTAATTAATCTCGTATCTGTTGTAGATATTCTATTGCAATAATCTATGTTTAAAACAGTTAAATCGCTTATGTAAATCTTGTATTTTTGTTCCATTGGTATTGAACTTGTAAGTTTATCATTTAAGCAATGGATTCCCTCTATTACAAGAATTTCGTCATCTTCAAGATGCATCTTTTCACCATTATAACGTTTTGTTCCAACTTTAAAATCAAATGTTGGTACATCTATTGTTCCACCATCTAATAATGTTTTAATGTGATTATTAAATAGCTCTAAATCTATTGCCTCTAAGCATTCAAAGTCATAGTCTCCATTTTCGTCTTTTGGATTGTTTACTCTTTCTACAAAATAATTATCAACCGAAATTGTTACTGGTTTTAAGCCATTTAATCTTAGTTCAACACCCAGTCTCTTTGCAAAAGTAGTCTTTCCAGATGATGATGGACCAGCTATTAAAACCATTTTTACATTTTTTCTTTTTGCAATATCATCTGCAATATTTGCCATTTTTTCTCATGTAAAGCTTCTGAAAGTAGTATAACATTCGAAGTTCTACCTTCTTTAATTTCTTTATTTAATTTATACAAAGTATCTATTTGAAGTACTCTGTGAATATCTTCATACTCTTCCAAAGTAGATAATAACTTTTTGTTGCTCTTATAATTTGTAAGCTCATTTGGCTTTTCTGCAGATGGATATCTAACTAAGAAACCATCACCATATTTAATAATATCAAAAACATCTGTATATGCTGTTGTTACTGGCATTACTCCAAAGAAATAATTGAAATAATCTTCACAGTAATATAAAGATACTCCCTCCTTTTGAGTATTATCAATTTGAACAATTCCTCTTAAGGTTTTCTCGTTAGAATAAAACTCTTCTGCCTCTTCTTTAGTCATAACAACTTTTCTTATTTCTAAATTTTGATTAATTATCTCTTGCATTCTAGCCTTAACATTTGCGATCATTTCATCTGTAATTTCCATGTTATCAATTTTGCAAAACATTGCACTAGATAGTTGATAATTTACACTAAGCAAAGCCTCTGGATAAACTTCGTTTAAAGCCTTTGCCATTATGTATAAAATTCCTCTTATATAAATTCTGTGTCCATCCTTTGAGCTCGTATCTAATAATTCAATATTATCAATTTCGTTTACCTCATAATTTAAAGACTTAACCTCATTATTGCACATACACGCAATAATCTTTCTTCCCTCTTTTGTAGCGTTTTCTATCTCATTTTTGTATTTTTCTATAACCTTCATCTTGTTGTTTCAGTCCTTCCTTTAAAATATTGTACTTCATTTTTATATTGTATCATATTTTATGCAAATTTGGATATAATTATATTAAATTTTATAAAAATTATTGGATTTTCAATTCAAGTTACGCTTCAAGCAACAATTCAAATCATAATTAAATCCACAATTCATACTGTAATAATATAGCTTTTAGCGTTTTTACTTTATTGTAAATCAAAGGAGGAATTTATGACTAACAAGAGAGTTTGTGAAATTTTAAAGAATAAAGACATTAAAGAAATTTATTACAATGACCAGCCCGTATGGATTCAAGAAGTACACGGAAATAAAGCAACAGTTGGATTTGTTGGTTCTAATGACACTAAGGATTTATTCGTAAAGGAATTGTATGAAGCAAATTAGGACAATTCGTGGGCGAAGAAATTATGCAATTTAGTGCATGATAAAAACTAATTTAAATTTATAAAAATTCGATACGATGCTCTTATTCGAAGCTCTTTTTTTAGCTCCTCGAAAGGCAAGTTTTACCTTATTTTTACAATTTGAATTAGTTCTTAATTTTTCGTCCAAAAAGGGGCGGCCTTATTAGGCGAATTTATTTTAAATAATATTCTATCATTTTTGTGTATTCATCTTGTGCATTTAAACAAGTATCAATCAAATATCCTTTTTCTGTTTTATTTTGGTATTCTTTTAGTCCTCTATAATAATATAATTTATCTTTATCTAAAATAATAAATGGAATTATATTGTTTTTTAAACATTCTTTAAATGCAATTATTCTGCCGACTCTACCATTTCCATCTTGAAATGGATGTATTTTCTCGAATCGAGCATGAAATTCTATTATCTCTTTTATTGTTACTTTTGCTAAGGAATTATACCATTCCATAAGTTTTTGCATGTCTTTTGGAGTTTGTTTCGGTGATGATGTTTTCATGTTTCCTGCTTCGTTGGCTAATTTTTTGTAATCTCCAACATTAAACCATTCTTTTCTACTATCCATAGTTCCTTCTTTTAAAATTTTATGGAATTTTTTGATTATATCCTCTGTCAAGTTTTGATCTGCTATATCCAGCATATAATCAACTAATTTAAAATGATTTGCAGTTTCTAATATATCATCTACACTCGCAACTGTTCCTCCCTCAAATAAAATGGTGTTTGTCTCAAAAATATATCTCGTTTGTTCCTCAGTTAACTTACTTCCTTCAATATGATTTGTGTTATACGAGAACATAATCTGTGTATTATGATACAAATTGCCCTTTAAGCCCATCTCTTTTTGTTCTCTTAACACTTCTAATACATTAATTTTAGAAACATCAAATTTTTCTTCATCTTTTATTAATTCATCTACAGTTACATTAAACGTTTCCGCAAGCCTTTTTAATGACTCTATACTAGGTTCTATTGTTCCTGCTTCATACTTAGATATTGTTGCTGGTTCAACTCCTAATATTTCAGCAATATCTTTTTGAGTCATTTTATTTAATTCTCTATATTCTTTTATTTTATTTCCAACTTTCATAAACTAACTCCTCTATTTAAACTATATATATTATATCATATTATTGCCATAAAAGAAATAGTATATGTAATTTTCGTCGCATTATTTCCAAATAAGCAATATTTTAAATCAAACAAAAAGACTAGCTTCAAGCTAGTCTTATCAGTAATAGAGCCTGCTCTTGACTTTGCCAAGACTCCAGAACGCCTCCTACCTTCTCTACATGTTATATTTCTGGATTCCATTCGCTATGCGAGGCGTGAGCCTTCTTATAGCTTTCTGTTATCATTTTTATTTTTTCCTCTTATTTCAAATTTCTCGTCTCTAGCGTTCAGCTTTTCCTAGAAAAGTGAAACACGGAAACCGATGTCGCGGCTGCCGGAACGGCTAAGGTCGTTACGGCTAGCTGCAGGATAGACCGAGCCCGTATTGTAGAAATAGCCTCCCCTGCCAGCACACGAATCGCTGGCGTTGGAAGTATTTTCCAAAGTCCACTCCAACACATTTCCAGCTATATCATATATATTTTGCACTGAAAAACTACTATCTGCTCCTGTTGTTAATACTATACCTGAATTTGATTCTTTTTTGAATGGATTTGGACATGCAGTAAATGTACTTCCATTATTTGTTGAATACTTTGCATTTGCATTTTTTATTGTCCATAAATTATCATTATAGTTTCCTATTGTTGTACTATTTGATGTTAATGTACTGTCCGCTATATTTCCTTTATTGTGCATAAATGCTAGCACTAAATCCCATTGCACTCCAAACATTAAACTACTTGTCTTTGTTCCTGAATTTACATTACTTGCTAAATTTTGTGCTTGTGTTCTTGTTACATATGTGTATGGATATGCATCTGCTTTTGTTACTGGTGCTGTTGTTGGTACTGGGTATTTTCCATTTACTTGTGCTTCTATACTTGTTCTATTAGTTCCAATTCCAGCTTCGTATCTTCCTACATAAAATCCTCCATTTTCATATACACTTTTTAACATACTGTTTTTTAAATTGTTATATGCTGTTTCATCTGCAAACCAACCTACATTTGCTGTATCAGGATAATATACATCTGTAAAATTTGTGTTACCTCTATATGTTGCTGTGTACTGTTGCAAACAATATTCTATATTTGCATAATCTGTACTTGATGAAGGCTTTTTTGCATTATTTGAATTATAAACTGTATTATTATACAAGCTCTTTGGCACACTACCACCCATACATATTCATTTCCACTTGCATCTTTTATTACTAATCCCGTATCTACACTTGTACTTGTATCATAATGAAAATCATCGCTTGGTAGGGTATGGCTCTGTCTCTAGTTCTGTCTTTCCACTATTTCCATTTAATGTACCTTCCATTTCACTTACCAAACCATTCATTCCTTTTAAGTCATTTTGGCTTGCTTCTGCAGATTTTGTTTCTGCATCTTTTGCTTTTGCTATTATTCCGTTATTGCCTAGCACTAAATTAATACTTACTCCTGCAAGAATTAACAAGACTACTATTGTAACAACTAATGCTACAAGTGTGATTCCCTTTCTGTTTTTTAACATAAATTTCTTCCTCCTTGATTTTATTTTCTCACATAAAAATTTATTTATGCAAGTAAAATAATATCATTATTTTCACACCAGTGCAATAGTTTTTCCTTATTTTCTTAACAATAGATTGCCTCTGGTTCTACATATGTAATTTTCAACTTCTTCTTCACATATATCTTGAACTCTCGTGCCTCTTTTTTTTTTGCAAAATTTACGGCCACTAGCAACTCTTTCGAATTCTTTTGCATCTTCTAATGATTCTATTTTTAATATTTTATCCATTGAAACTGAAGTCTCTTCGTTTTCTAATTCTTTCGTTTTTTTCTTTTCATATAATCATTCCACCTTTAGTAATTTTACACTATTATAATACCATTACTATAATTTTATTGCAAGAGATTTTTACTACAAAATTTACATCTGTTCTTCTAACTTCATACCATAAGAATTTGCTACAAATTTTACAGCCATTCCCCATTTTTCTTTATGTATATTTTCTTTATTATTTCTACTAACACTGAATATATTGCCAATAGCAGTATTACAAATCCATAATATTTTAGTGGTAATATTTCGAAATGGAAGCTTGGTATGTTGTGTAGCAATATTGGTGTTAATATTGTTCCAATTATTGTTCCAAAAGTTCCGAGTGTTAGCCATTTATTTGCTCTTGATTCTATGAAAGGTCTTTTAGCTGTACGCACGTAATGGATTATCATTGTTTCCGATATTAAGCATTCTACAAACCATGCAGTCTGGAAGAATGTTTCTTTGCTTGCATTATATCCAAATAAGAACCAGAAACCTAAGAATGCAAGTACGTCTATTAATGAACTGGTTATTCCCATTACATTCATGAATTTGCTTATTCCTTTTGTGCTCCACTTTTTTGGCTTTTCTAGAAATTCTTTGTCTACATCATCATAAGGAATTGCTATTTGAGATATGTCATATAAAAAGTCTTGTAATAACATTTGTATTGGCAATAATGGTAAAAATGGCAAGAAAATACTTGCAATTACAATACTGAACACGTCTCCGAAGTCTGAACTTAATGCCATTTTCATATATTTTATAATGTTTCCATACACTCTTCTGCCTTCTAGCACACCTTCATAAATTACTTTCAAACTTCTTTCTAGCAATATTATATCTGCCGCTTCTTTTGCAATATCTGTTGCAGTATTTACACTTATTCCAACATCTGCTATGTGTAATGAAGGCGAATCGTTTACTCCATCTCCCATATATCCAACTACGTGACCGTTGTTTTTTAGCTGTTTTACTACCCTTTCTTTTTGCAATGGATTCATTCTAGCAAAGACATTAACTTCTTCAACCTTTTTGGCAAGCTCTTCATCAGACATCTTGTCTATATCTGTTCCTAAAAGTGTTTCCGTATTTTCTAATCCAACAAGATTACAAATATTATTTGCAGCATATGGATTGTCTCCTGTCAATATTTTCGTTGTAATTCCAATGTTCTTTAACTTTTTCAATGTAGACTTTACATCTTTCTTTGCTGGGTCTAAGAATGCAACAAATCCAATAAATGTCATGTTTGCTTCATCTGAAACATTAAATACATTTACTCCCCTGTACTCTCTTTTTGATGCAATTGCTATAACCTGCATTCCTTGCACAGCATATTCTTTTTGGCCTTTTGCTCAACTATTTCAACCATTTCTGGTGTTAGCTCATTTACGTGTCCATTGTATTTTACCTTGGTGCACACCTTCAAAATTTCTTCCAATGCCCCTTTAGTAAACATTCTATAACCGTTATTTTTGTTACTCTTTACAACAACACTCATTCTCTTTCTCGTATAATCGAATGGTATCTCATCTATTTTAGTATAATCATTTACTATTTCTTTTACATTCTTTTCGTTTCCATATATGATAATCGCTCTATCGACTAAATTTTTCATTCCAGTCCCGAAATAACTATTTAAATAAGCATATTCTAATATTGATGTATCTTCGTTTCCATTAACATCTATATATTTTTGAAGAACAATTTTATCTTCTGTAAGAGTTCCTGTTTTATCTGTGCACAAAACATCTATTGCACCCAAATTTTGAATTGAATTTATATTTTTTACAAGAGTTTTCTTCTTTGCTAATACCTTTGTGCCTCTCGTCAAATTTACATTTACTATCATTGGAAGCATACTTGGTGTAATTCCAACTGCAACAGATAAAGCAAACAGTATAGCCTCTAACCAGTCTTTTCTGATAAAGCCATATATTACGAAAACTGCAATCGAAACAACAAGCATGTATCTTATTAGCATTTTTTGTGATATTATTCATTCCCTTTTCAAAGTTTGTTGGCTCTTTCTTAGTCTCAACCTCTTTACTCATTCTTCCCAAGTATGTTGTAAACCCAGTATCTATAACAACTCCAGTTGCTCTGCCACTTACAACACTAGAGCCCATTAAACAAATATTTGGAATAGAAAATATTTCTTTTGCATCATTGGTATTTTGTGCGACCTTTTCAACTGGAACACTCTCACCAGTAAAAACAGATTGGTTCACAAATAAGTCTTTGCTGTCTATCAGCATTATGTCCGCTGGAATCATAGAGCCTGCACTCAAATGCACAATATCACCTGGCACAACCTTTTCAACTCTTATCTCTTTTTCTTTTCCGCCCCTTACAACATTGGTTGTGGTGTACATTTTAGCTTTCAACTCTTGGTTAAATTTATATACACTATAATCTTGAAAATATCTAATTAAAGCACTAATAACAGCAATTCCAAGAATTATATATGTACTTAAAGCATCACTCAAAAAATAGTTTATTACAGCCAGTACAATTAAAATAATTATAAATTTATCCTTAAAACTATTAAATAAGAAGTATAATCGACTCTTCTTCTCGTTCTTAACAACAACGTTAGGACCATTCTTTTCTAGTAACTCTGTTGCTTTATTTTCTGTTATTCCATTTTCACTTGTATTATATTCTTTTAGTACTTCTTCCTTTGTTTTCTTTGATATTTCTGAATATTTATTTAATAATTCATTATCTTTTTTTATTTTCTTTTTAATCTCAAATAATTGAATCATTTTACCCAGCCTTTTTTCGAATATGTTAAGCCTCTCTCAAATGAACTTATGTATTCTGTAAAATGTTCTATTACGTCATCTATGTTTTCTTGCAATGGTTGTCTTTCATTTAATCTGTTTATATGTCTCTTGATTTCTCTTATTGCATAATATTGATATAATAATTTTCTTATATCGTAATTGTATTTATACAATTTCTTTATATCATCTTCTTGTCTTTTAAATACTTCCAAGACTAATTGGTTGTGCAAATATTGTTGTTTAAATAATTCTATATTCTCTTCACATTTTTCTATGTCTTCTGCTAATATTAGATTTTTTAACTGTATTTCTAATGTTCTTGATGTTTTGGTCGCAAAATATCTATCTATTGCTGACATTATATCTTCTGGGGATCTTATTATTTCGATGTTATTATATATAAATTTTTGCACATCTTTTAATATTTTTATTTTGCGGTGTTACAAGAAACATTATATTTTGAAGATTTCTTGCTTTTAAATCTTCAAATACTCCTAACCAAAATCTATTATCATTTGTATTTTCAAAATATATTGCTATTATCCTCCTGACTCCTAATGCTGTAAATCCATATATTACACATAAATTTTTTACTTCTATTTCTTGTTCATTTTCTACTGATATTGGTCTTATTACAATGTATACTGATATATAACTCCTTTCAAATCTCCTTTTTTTAAATTCATTAATACTTATTTTTCTCATATTCATGTTTCCTTCTTTCCTGCACACAAAAAATGTGCATAATCAAAATTTCTTTTGATTTTACACACTTAAATTTATACTCTCATTTTTTTTTAGAAAATTGAAACACGGAAACCGATGTCGCCGTTGCTGCTGCCAGTGCTATAGCAGCTACGGTGAGCTGTATGGATAGCTCGAGCCTGTACCGCTATAATGGCCTCCCCTATGAGCACACGGACTGTCGATGTTGGAAGGCTTTTCCAGAGTCCATTCCCACACGTTTCCAGCCACATCATAAATATTCATTACCTTACTATATTCTGTCGCTCCTGTTGTTATTAATACTGGTGGTTTACCATTTGCGTTTCCTACTATTTTTTCCCTTGTTTACCACAGCTCCATACGAATCATTTTCATTTATTTTATACCATTTCGTTAAGTCAGCCGCTGTAGCATACTGACCTCTGCTTAATTGAAAACCAGAGTCATAATAATTTCCTATTGTTGTACTATTTGATGTTAAAACATCTGTTGATGTAATTTTAGCCGTGTCTTTACTCATAAATGCAAGCACTAAATCCCATTGTACTCCAAACATTAAACTACTTGTTTTTGTTCCTGAATTTACATTTCTTGCTAAATTTTGTGCTTGTGTTCTTGTTACATATGTGTATGGATATGCATCTGCTTTTGTTACTGGTGTTGGCATTCCTTCTATTGTATATTTTCCGTCTGAATTTGTTGGTCCTTTGCTAGTTCTATTTGTTCCTGTTGTTGTATCAATTCCAGCTTCGTATAATATCATTATTTTCACACCAGTGCAATAGTTTTTCCTTATTTTTTCAATTTTGCCGTTTTTTGTCGAATTGTATTTTTCTTAATGCATTATCGGAAAAGAATCAAAAAAAAATTATAGAAAACCTAAATTTTCTATAACCTTTTTATTAACTATTTTGTTTTCTTTGCTATTTCAGCTACTTTTGTGAAAGCTGCTGGATCTGATACTGCCATTTCAGCTAACATTTTCCTGTTGATTACAACATTTGCCTTCTTTAATCCATTGATTAATTGGCTGTATGTTAAACCATTCATTCTTGCAGCTGCATTTATTCTAGCTATCCATAATTTTCTGAAGTTAGATTTTTTATCTTTTCTTCCTACGAAAGCATAGTTTCCAGATTTCATAACTTGTTGTTTAGCCATTCTGAATCTGTAATGTTTTGCTCCATAATATCCTTTTGCTCTTTTTAATATTTTATTATGTTTTTTACGTGTAATTATTGCTGTTTTTACTCTTGCCATTTTCTATTCACCTTCCTTAATTCTTACTATTTGTTACCATATGGTAATAATCTTTTTAATTCCTGCTTCGCATGTCTTGTCTGCATAAGCGTCTTGAACTTTTCCTCTAGCCTTTGCTCTTGGTGTTTTGTTAGCTAGTAAGTGTCTTCTATTTGACTTTGTTCTTTTTACTTTTCCAGTTGCTGTATATGAATATCTTTTTTTTAGCAGCTTTATTTGTTTTTAATTTTGGCATAATTTTTTCCTCCTTAAATGTATTGGGATATTCCCATATATATAAATAGTTTTTTAACTATCAATATTCCTATTTCTCTACTTTTTTTGCTAATATTACAAACATGTTCTTTCCTTCTAATAAAGGCTTTTTCTCAACTGTTGCAATATCAGATAAGTTTTCTATAAATTCGTTTAGAGTTTCTTCTCCTGCTTTAACATAGTTTAGCTCTCTTCCTCTAAATCTAACAGTTATCTTAACTTTGTTACCGTCTTGTAAGAATTTTCTAGCATTTTTTGCCTTGAATTCAAAATCATGTTGCTCTATGTTTGGAGTAACCCTTAATTCTTTAAGCTCAAATGTCTTTTGATTTTTCTTTGATTCTTTTTCTCTTTTAGCTTGCTCGAACTTATATTTTCCATAGTTCATAAGTTTGCAAACTGGTGGCTGTGCATTTGGTGATACTAAAGCTAAATCTAATTTAGCTTCTGCAGCCATATCTAAAGCTTCTTCAATACCAACTACTCCAAGCTTTTCTCCATTTGCTCCAATTAGTTGAACTTCTTTTGCTCTAATTTTTTCATTAATTAGTAATTCTTGTTTTATAAAAAACACCTCCAAAAAAATAAGATTGACTTCAATAAAGCCAACCCACACAATAACTCTACAACGAAGTTGTAGATAAATATTATTTGCTACCTTTTGCTACTCGGCTAAGGTGAGAAGTGGATTGCTTCTTCTTGAACATTATTTATTGTACTACATTTTGTATTATTCGTCAAGCACTTTTTTATTATTTTCATGTTTTTTATAGAAAATACACCCTTGCATAATGCAAAGGTGTAATATATTTTGAATAATATTATCTCTTTGAGAATTGTGGAGCTTTTCTTGCTTTTTTAAGACCATATTTCTTTCTTTCTTTTTGCACGTGAATCTCTTGTTAAGAATCCGTTTGATTTTAAAGCTGGTCTATATTCTAAGTTAGCTTCATTTAATGCTCTTGCAATACCATGACGAATTGCTCCTGCTTGACCTGAGAATCCGCCACCTTTTACTGTACAAATTACATCAAATTTATCTAATGTATCTGTAACTGTTAAAGGTTGTCTAACTATAACTTTTAAAGTTTCTTCTCCGAAATATTCGTCTAATGCTTTTCCATTAACTGTGATATTTCCTTTTCCACTCATTATTCTAACTCTAGCAATTGAACTTTTTCTTCTTCCTGTACCATTAAAAACTACTTGTTCTTTTTTTGTTCTAGGCATTTTCTATCTTCCTCCTAATTAAAAATTCCATATTTCTGGTTTTTGAGCCATGTTCTCATGCTCAGCTCCAGCATATACTCTTAACTTTTTAGCCATTTGTCTTCCTAAGCTGTTGTGTGGAAGCATACCTGTTACAGCTAAAGTCATCATTTTTTCTGGGTTGTTAGCTAACATATCTTTAGCTTGGATTTCTTTCATTCCACCAATGTATGAAGAATGGTGTCTGTAAATTTTTTGTGTTAATTTATGTCCTGTTAAAACTACTTCTGAGCAGTTTATGATAATAACGTGATCTCCAGCATCCATGTTAGGTGTATAAGTAGGTTTGTGTTTTCCTCTTAGTAATTTTGCAGCTTCTGCAAAGAACTCTTCCTAATGGCTTGTTAGCAGCATCAATTATATACCATTTTCTTTCTATTTCATCTTTTTTAATACTATATGTTGTATTATTCATGGTAAAAAAAATACCCTCCATTTCAAAATTATTTTCTATATATATGAAATCATATTATTAAAACTACCGGGGAGAAGCTTTAACATATGCCATATTCAATTACGCTATAATATTTTATAACAAAATGTGGCAAAAGTCAATACGTAGTGCAAATAAAAAACGCACTTTTGCAATAATTTCATAAAACACGATGAAGAGGAGCTGTTACACTCCCCTTCCTCGCATCTGGTTAAGCAAAAAAAGGTCTAGTCAGAAGCCATATCGCTCCCAGAATGATAGCCGGCACAACGGTCAGCCCCCGGAGTACCACAAAAAGGTTATATACCTTTTCGTAGTCTTTCACGTTCTTTTTAACGTGCTCAATATATACTGTTCTCAACCAAGTTATAATTGTTCCCATGAGTAGTATTACCCAAAGGTACGTCGCCCACTCATAGGCAACCATGAGAAACGCTACAAAGAACAAAAGAACGACCACAATCGTAGTAAGCATCTGCTTACCTCCTTTTCTAAAACAAAAATTTTTATATGTCTTTATTATACCACTTTTTACCTATTTTTGCAAATTGATGTCGTAATATGCATCTGGCACTGTGCCTACAATTACAGATTCAGCAATTAATACTTGGTTTTCTATCATCTGTTTTATTGTGTTATATGGTGTAAGTATTGTTACTTCACACGATAAATTTAAATATACTCTGTGTAATGTTTGGTTTATTCCTTGTGATGTAAACTCTGAAACAAGCTTTGTGTCTACATTTCCTACATTAGCAATTTTTATATGTATCTTTGGTCCTTGTGCCGAAAATAGTTTAAGCCCTAATGCGCTTCCTAAATATATGAATATATCTGAAGTGTTTTTCTCTTGAAATTTATTTATTATATTTAAAGGAATATCTGATATTATTTTGTTTACATTTTTCGTGTTTGTTTGCAACATTTTTACATTTCCATTGCTGTCTCTTACTATTGTAATTAAATCATCATAAGAATACTGGTTCATTATTAAGGTTGCCTCATCATTAGATATTTGTGTTGCAATGTTTTTTAGCTTTGTCTATACACAAATCATTTATTATTGGATTTACTGCTCTTGTTATAATTACAAATGTAATTACCGCAATTACTATAATTGTAATAATAGAAATCGCGGTATATCTTCTGTTATTTCTTGGCATATTCTTGTAGCCTTTTCCTGTTGTGCAAAATCTTGGTCTTGAATAAATTTTACTTTCCATAGCTTTTCTCTATCTTGGAATAAACAGTTGCTCTCCTGGCATTATAACATCTGGATTTTCTATTCCATTTACCTTTACAATTTCATCAACCGTACTGCCAAATTTCTTTGCAATTTTCCACAATGTATCCCCAACTCTTGCATAATAAACTATAATACTAAAGCTTTCTCTATCCTTTTTTTCGCTCTCTGTTACGCTTTCTATTAAATTGATTGAACTCTCTTTTACTATATTCAGTATAAAATTCAAGTCTACTTTGATGTCAATGGTACTGTCTGCCATAACCACAAAATCTTTTTTGGCAATTTCTATGCTCGTGTCTATTCTCATCTTTTTGGCAATACTATTTGAAGTTACTGTAAATTCAAATGGCTCTACAAGGTTTTTTATATTAATTCTGGTTGTTCCTTCTTGGCCGTATATGAATGTTAGGCTTATTTCGCCTTGATATATTATTTTTCCATTTTCCATTTGACTGCTTATTATTCTTGGCTTTACTTCTACATCATAAATTTTATTTTGTCTTACTTCATCTATTCTCTCTTGTTTTCTTAAATTAAATACTTCGCTAATTTCTTCCTTATCTTTTATAACTTTTATGGTTCTTTGTGTGTACTTTTACATCCATTGTTCTACTATACATGTCTTGTATAATATTTATTTCCTGTTTCTTATATACTGCACAGAAAATCTCAAATTCTGCTTCCACATACACAGAATGTTCTTCTACGTTATTAGGCTTAATTATAATGTTCTTTAATTCATATGTTACATCACAAATACTATCTTCATTTATATCCTTCATATCTATAAATCCCATTACAGGAATCGTAGCCATAACAGAGTTTATTCTCCCATCATCTGTTAAATACATTATTTTAAATACTGTATCTGCTTTTGTTAAAATCTTGTTATAGCTTACCTTATTTTCTTTGTTTTCAAGCCTAATTTCTACCTTCATTATTTCAGATAAATTATCAACATTATCGATTGAAACCGTATCTTTTGCATATACTTTCGTGCTTCCATTACCAATTAACGAATTTATGTTTATCTTTTCATTTAATAATTGCATATCTTTTTTGTTTTCTATATTATCAACATACTCAACATTTTCATTAGAATATGCGGTTAAATTCATCTGGATATTTGCTTTTAAGCTAATCTTTCTTCCATTTATTATCTTGCATTCTAGCTCTGTTAAATCTGTTGTACATTCTAACTGCATGCTACTCTTCAATTCTTTCATTTCTATATTTTTTTAGAAAAATCTATGTTTGCATTTATAGCTCTCATGCTGGAATTTTCATCATCTGCAATATACACAACATATGCATTAACTGTTCCCTCGATTCTTACTTTGCCGTCTTGTACCTCTTTTTTATGCAAACAAATATTGCCACTGCTAGAAATAATACTTAAAACGTCTGGCTTAATGTCTGGAACAATCTCATCGCTTTCTATTGTAATCTTCTCATTCTTTTGCTCTATTATTTGATTTATACATAAATTATTCTTAGATAAATTTACAGCCATTTTCTCTCAATCCTTTCTGAGGCACAACTAATATTGTACCTGCTATCAATCTTAATTCATGTATATTACAAAGCAAAAAAAAAAATTCCTTTTTTTCGGAATTTCTTTAAAAAATAAATTACCCTATATCGTAAGCTTTCCTTTTTTTTCTTACATTGGCTTTCTGGTGGTATTATAGGACAGTACTCTTGTCCATCAAAAACTTGAAGCTCCACAGTTCTTGTTAGAATATCTGTGTATTGATAAGTTGCATTTTCTTGAGTTTCATCATATTTTACAATGAACATACAAGGATATGCCTTCTCAATTACGGCTTCTTTTTCAAATGGTTTATTTCTTCCAAGCGAACCTTTCACAATTATCTTTTGTCCAATCTTTTGACTAATATCAGTTTTAAGACTCGTAATGTCATTCGGATAAATCATGCTTATATCACCACTCCTTTAAGATAGCACGATTATACCATTTTTTACATAATTAGTCAAAATATACCAAAATGGTTATAATTGCTGTAAATAGCTATTTTAATATGGTTTGCTGGGTTTAATTGGTATTATTACATTTGTGTTACATTTGTGTTACTAGTATTTTATGCTATCTCCTGTGTTGGAAAAGAGTTAAATAGTTCTCTTTTTTACCATGAGCACCTATTCCACTTACTCCATTTTCTCCGTCTCTTAAATCATTTTTAATATCATTTATTGTTACATATTTATTAAAATCTGTTGTTGCTATCTTGCCTGCAACAACTAATGGATCTTTAAAGTCTATCAGTATTCTAGCTGGAGATGATGCAAAGTTTGCTCCTGCTTCCATTATAGCTTCATAATAACTCTGGCAAGCTCCTGCAAAAATAGCAAGTTTATTAGCTCCTTGCTCCCACATTCTGGCTCTTATAACCGTTTCCACGAAATATTTAGAATTTCTATAATTGTAAATATCATTAAAATTATAACCTTTCTTAATCATTCCATCGTGTCCTGTCACAACCAAAATATCTGGATTATATTTGCCTAACAAACCCCAAATCATCTGTGGCTGTTTACTTTCTGGAATATTCTTAACAATTACATTTAATCCCATACTTTTATATACTTTTTGTGCTTTTTCACTATACTTTCTATCACCATCTAAATGCAGAATTCTTCCATAATGCTGATAATACCTCTTAAACATATTATTCTGAACATTTACAAGATTCTTCTTACTTTTTTCTAACTCCTTTTCGAAGCTATCTAATAAATTTATTACCCTATTATTATCTATTAATTCTAAATCATCTAATGGGCTATCTGCCTCAATTCTTGTAACCAATCCCTTCAAAATTGCTATGTCTTGGTTTCTGCACTTTATTATATTACTTACTGTAAACACAATATCTTTGTTATATGATAACCTGCCTACAATATCACCTTTTTTCTAAATTTCATAATTCTTCACCTATTTAATTATATGTAGAATTATGTAAAATGTTGTCTTTCTTATTTACATATAAAAACAACTCAATCAAGTTATTGTGATTGAGTTGTTTTCAATTAATCTTTAATTAATTTTTTTTCGTTCTTCCGGTGATACAATATAGTCTCTATATATTAATCCCATTAATATTTTAGTTTCTGGTTTAATATTGTTTATCCAATTTGCGTCACTAAAATCTATATTAACTTTATAATTCATATTTTTTTTGTTTCTCAAAAATTCAATAAATTTTGCTGAAATCTTACCTTTAATTTCTTTTTTTGAATGTTCTATTATCTCTAATGTCTCTGCAAAGGCTTCTCCATAACTATTATTCATCAGTTACTTTCCTTTCTTTAAGTTCTACCTTTCATCACGATCTTTTTCATCTTTAAATATAGTACGAATTGCTTCTTTTAATTTTGCAAAAAATCCCTTTTGCTGATTTCTTGTTTGCATATATATTTGTTCATAAACCTCTGGGCCTACTTCAAAATCGTCCTCTTTTTTCTGATGCTCTAGCTTGTTGTTGGCTATTATTTGATGTTTTTTCTTTCATATTCACGTGAAGAAACATATGTATCTCCAATCTTAACATTCTTCATAGATACTTTTATATTTCCATTTCCGTTTATTTTTAAAGTCTCATCATTAGCTAATTGCTCAGCTGTAAGTCCAAAAATTCTAGCTTCAGAATTTCCTTTTGAAGAATAGCTACGTGTATCTTGTCTTGTTGTTTGTCTTTGTTTTTTTATTTGCTTCTCTTTCTGCTTTGTCTCTTGCCATTTCAGCCCTATCTTCTTCACTAAGTGGTCTTATAGAGCCAGAATCTGATATTCCATATTTTCTTGCAATTTTTGAATCTTGCATATCAACATCTTGTCCATTAACTTGCATTGTTACTCCGTCTATTTTTATATCTATTCCCATAAAATTCCTCCTATATACCTTTAATACTTCTTTTAAAGAATATCACATATTCTAATATATGGCAATAGTTTTCCAGACATTTACAGCATTATATCCACTTTTTAAGGTATGTATTCATTTT
>VOFC01000926.1_pt1 | contig 58000 bp, 72 predicted proteins | sample 5384161 | NCBI WGS metagenome assembly VOFC01 (sample SAMN12384722, study PRJNA508395) | human gut metagenome | isolation source: healthy gut B | host: Homo sapiens | reverse complement strand
AACTGTTATCTGAGGCAATGGATGTTCTTTCAGATATGGATGCTTGATAATGCAGAGATGCTTGTTTCATAGGAGGTTTGGCTATGAGAAGAAAGAAAAAGACGATTGAATGTATAGAGTATTTGTCAGTAAGTGCACCATTGGATAAAGTGGATCGCCTAGAGGACAAGCAGAGTAAATATATTCATGAGTATGTAAAAAATAAAGAATCCATGATTGTTGGCACTGAACGCCGACATGGATTTTCACAGAATGATGTGGACAGACAGTGGCATCAGATTGTGGATAAGATTAGAAAAAAGCAGGTAGATGGTGTAATAGTTGCAAACATGAGTGTTATTACAGACAATCTTATTGACGCATAATTCTACAAATAAATTGAAAAGAATATGAAAGAGTTTGCATTAATATACTTGACTTTATGTCTGACATAAAGTATACTATGTTCAGATGGAGGTGATATATTGGCAAAGATGGGACGACCAAAAGCTGAAAATCCTGCTGATAAGAGGATTACAATCAGACTGAATGGTGAAGAACACGAACTGCTACTTGAATACACCAGAAATCATAACATGACTATGACGCAAGTAGTTAAAATGGCGGTCTTAGAGAAACTAATGGCTGACCAGAAGTAATGCAGGCTCTTTTCTTTTTGAGAAAGGAGAAAAGTGGTACATGTGTAGGTGATTACGCATTCTACTGTGCAAGACCGACAAGTGAAAATGACCTCCATGGTGCAGGAGCATTTATTTTAATGTGCACTGAGGTATATAAGGCATTTCATGAATAAAATCTGAAAATTTAAGGCGCTCTGTCAGAGCGCCTTATTTATGATATAGGAAATTGCTAATAAGAAGATATCAGGGGGGAAATACCTTTTGACCCCAACATCATAATAAGTGCATCGCTTATGAAAAGTATAACCGACTATCTGACCTCAGCTGAAAGTTGTGAATGTCATCGACTGGCTTTTGGGATGAGGAATATGTGTATGTAAGGTAGTACTTGAGAAACTGAATTAAAATAAGGAACAGAAATAATGAATACGGATAATAGCATGAATAATATGTGTTACAGTATAATTGGCAACAGTATATGTGTTAAAACAGAAGATGGTATATATACTTCTATGGTTCATATAAGAACGGCTCTAGTGGACGATGCTAAAGAGCTTCTTTCCATATATGCACCATATGTCAGGAATACTGCAATAACATTTGAATATGATGTACCATCATTAGAGGAGTTTCAAGGACGTATAGAAGCTACGTTAAAGAAGTATCCTTATATAGTGGCGTTATATAACGAAAGAATCGTTGGGTATGCATATGCAGGAATGTTTCATGCAAGAAAAGCCTATGACAGATGTGTAGAAACTTCTATATATGTGGATAAGGATATGAGACATATGGGTATAGGGCGGATTCTTCATGATGAGCTTGAAAGAGAACTTAAGGACAGAGGTATTCTTAACATGTATGCATGTATAGCATATCCTAAAGAGGAAGATGAATATCTTGATAAGAACAGTGCCATGTTTCATGCACATCTTGGTTACAGACTCGTAGGTGAGTTCTATGACTGTGGTTATAAGTTTGGCAGATGGTATAACATGGTGTGGATGGAGAAGCTTATAGGTGAGCATATTTAGTATAGCGCGTTAGGCGGTGTTATAGGTGGCATAGTATAATAGCATAATGGAATTATATGGAGAATCGAAGGTGGCAGAAACAGTGAATATACAGAATAGCAGCAGGGAATGATAATATTACAGACAATAATGTTATAAACAATAATATTATAAATAATAATGATAAAAAGAATAATCATAATAATGAGTTGAAAGACAATGAACTTACAGGCAACGAATTCATAGAAAATGCCATAGAAGCTTTGCAGAAGGAACCATCAGAGGAGATGTTAGCACACACTCTTACTGTTATAAGAAGATGTATGAATGATAATGGTCAGCTCATAATAGCGGTTGAACCACCTATGCCAGGGCAGCCATCAGAGCATGGTAAAATAAGTCGTCAGCAAGGTTATGGACTTAAGTTAAAAGCAGTGAGGACGGCAGATGAAAAGCTATGGTGGATGGCGTTTACAAGCTTTGATGAGCAAATGAAGGGCTCAGACAGTGTAATGTCAACATTTATGACAGATATAAGAAAGCTTTTTGATGCAGTGTTGAAGGTGGATGAAATAGAAGGTATAATAATTAATCCATGGAACAGGACGATTATGCTTGATAAGAAGCTTATAAAGATAATCATCGGAGCATAAAAGGAAACCATTTGAAGAAATAATTGAATTCAGATAGATGCTTGGTGGTATGATATGGAAATTACGGATACAAGCAGATTTCTGAAATTGGACAATATTAAACTGAATAAAATATAAGAAAATACCCTCGCCAACTGGCGGTTGTTATTGACAAATATAAAATCATCTGCTAACATTACAAGGCAATTAAAGATATACGTAATTAAAGATAGACAGTTCGTTTGTACCATCCTGTCTCTAAATAAAACCAGGACTATTATATTTATTACAATAGCTTATATATTTAGAACGATTATATCAAGGCATGGGTACGCAGTATCTATGCCTTTTTGCGTATATGACGATTTATTATGGAATTATTGCAAACAATGATAAAAGTATAATAAAACCATAATAAAAAAAATTAATAAAAAGAGGATTATTTATATGTATATTTTAAAAACAGAAGCAAGCTTTTTGATTCAGCACATTTTCTTTCTGGATATGATGGAAAATGTAGTAATCTTCATGGACACAGATGGAGAATTGTTTTTTAGAAGTGCAGACAGATGAGCTTAAGGATGATCTGCAGCATAAAGGTATGTATGTTGATTTTGGGGAACTGAAAAAGGATTTAAGGGATATAGCAGATTCTATGGACCATGCACTGATTATTGAGAGGAATTCACTTAAGGAAACAACACTTGAGGCCTTAAAGAGTGAGAATTTCAGGATTATTGAGCTTGATTTCAGACCAACAGCGGAGAATATGGCAAAAGTATTTTTATGAAAAGATAAAAGAACTTGGATATAGCATGAAATCTGTAACTGTGTATGAAACTCCTGCCAATAGTGCAGCTTATATGGAATGATTCCAGAAATCATGCTGAATTATAAAAGAATTAGATACGATTAAAGAATTGTGGAGGCGTATATGAGTGTATTAGAAGTCGTTGAAAAGTTCGTAAGCATCAATGGTGAGGGCACTAAGGCCGGGCAGCTTGCGGTATTTATACGTTTTAAGGGATGTAATCTTAACTGTAAATATTGTGATACAAAGTGGGCTAATGAGGCTGATGCCACAGCACAGCATATGACTAAAGAGGATATCCTTGAATATGTTCTATCTACAGGGATAAAGAATGTCACTCTTACAGGTGGAGAACCACTGTTAAGGGATGGGATTGAAGATGTTATTGAATGTCTTGCAGATAACAACCTGAATGTTGAGATAGAAACTAATGGAAGTATTCCGCTTGATAATATCCGTAAGCTTCATAAAGATAATGTAACATTTACGATGGATTATAAGCTTTCATGCAGTGGCATGGAGCAGGCTATGAGGCTGGAGAATTTCAGTGTATTAAACAAAAATGATACTGTCAAATTCGTTGCAGGCTGCCATGAGGATTTAGTAAGGACGAAGCAGATCATAGAAAAATATAACCTGTATGGAAAATGCAATCTTTACATAAGTCCGGTATTTGGCATGATAGAGCCAGAAGAAATCGTTGATTTTATGAAGGATAATACTATGAACGATGTTAATATGCAGATCCAGCTGCATAAAATAATATGGGCACCGGATAAAAGAGGAGTTTAGTGTATTAATGTATACAAAGGGCTGATGCAGACTTTTATACAGGTTAGCAGGGTGCAGAAATGAGGATTTTATGGAAAACACAAAAAAATAGATACTAAGGCAATCGAATATCATATAGCCGGTATTCTCAAAGCACTAGGTGATGATCCTAAGCGTGAGGGATTAAAAAGATACACCTAAAAGAGTTGCGAAAATGTATGAAGAAGTGTTTGAGGGAATGAATTATACCAATGAAGAGATAGCTGAAATGTTCAATAAAACATTTGCACTTGATAAACATGCTGATAAGGAATGTGCTACTGATGGTGGTGCTTCAGATATGGTAGTTGTAAAGGACATAGATATTTTCAGTTATTGTGAGCACCATCTTGCACTTATGTATGATATGAAGGTTACGGTTGCATATATTCCCAAAGACCGTGTGATAGGACTTAGCAAAATAGCGCGTATAGCAGATATGGTTTCTAAAAAGACTACAGCTGCAGGAAAGAATCGGAAGCGATATTGCTGATATTATCCAGATGGTTACAGGGACAGATGATGTTGCGGTGCTTATTGAAGGCTGTCATAGCTGTATGACTGCAAGAGGAATAAGGAAGGCTGACACGAAAACATATACACAGACATTAAGAGGGAGGTTTAACAATGAAAGCAATGGTTTTATTCAGTGGTGGAATAGATAGTACAACATGTCTTGGAATGGCAGTTGATAAGTATGGTGCAGAAAATGTTATAGCATTATCTATATCATATGGTCAGAAGCATACAAAGGAGATAGAGGCATCAGATAAAATAGTAAAGTATTATAATGTAGAACATATTTATCTTGATCTTGCAAAAATATTCCAGTATAGCGACTGTTCTCTTTTATCACATTCTGATAAGGAGATACCTAAGGAATCATATGATGCACAGATTAAGGGTGCAGATGGAAAGCCAGTATCTACATATGTTCCATTCAGGAATGGTTTGTTTTTATCAAGTGCTGCCAGCATAGCATTATCAAAGGGCTGTAGTGAAATATATTATGGTGCTCATGCAGATGATGCTGCAGGAAGTGCATATCCTGACTGCAGCAGTGAGTTTAACGCTGCTATAAATAATGCCATATATATTGGAAGTGGAAAGCAGATAAAGGTTGTAGCTCCATTTATCAATGCATCGAAAGCACAGGTAGTAAAAAAGGGACTTGAGCTTAATGTTCCTTATAAATACACATGGAGCTGTTATGAAGGTGGTGAAAAGCCATGTGGAAGGTGTGGAACATGTATAGACAGAGCCAGGGGCATTTGAATTAAATGGAATTAAAGACCCGGCTATGGAATAAAAGCATAGCATAAAGTGAAATAACAGATAGATTAGGAGACAGAATATGACAGGAAGAAGTAAGGAAGAGACAGAAAATATAACATTATTAGGTAACCAGAAAACAAAGTATCCAGATGATTATGCTCCGGACGTTCTGGAAACATTCATAAACAAGCATCAGGAAAATGATTATTTTGTTAAGTTTAACTGTCCTGAATTCACAAGTCTGTGTCCTATAACAGGACAGCCGGACTTTGCCACTATCACTATATCTTATGTACCTGATATAAGAATGGTGGAAAGTAAATCATTGAAGCTTTATTTATTCAGCTTCAGAAACCATGGCGATTTCCATGAGGACTGTGTGAATATCATAATGAAAGACCTTATAAAGCTTATGGAGCCTAAGTATATTGAAGTATGGGGAAAGTTCACACCAAGAGGTGGTATTTCAATAGACCCTTACTGTATTATGGAAAACCAGGAACTAAGTGGGAAGAGATTGCATTTAAAAGACTGGCTGAGCATGATATGTATCCGGAAAAGGTAGATAACAGGTAGATAAAAGACCGCATATAATGATTGTAGATAACAGGCTGTAGAAGCAAGTAGTTAAATGTTTGCATATAATTTAAAAAATGTATATAATTATCTTTATATGCCTGTAAAGTTGGACTATTATAAATGTCAGGTGATATTGTAGCAGGAAGGATAGTTATATTATGAAGCAGATGATTAATACAGTGGTGACGGACATGCTTACGGCATTGTATCAGCCTTTTATGTTTGCTGTGGTCTTAGCAGTTTTTTTTTATGTTTTTATATATGTATGCCAATTGTCCCAAAGAAGCTGGCAGAGGCTGCAAGGCAGCTATAGTGGCATGGTTAAGGCAGTTTAAGAATTCGGGCTTTTTTAGAAGACTGTTTGTGCTTGTGATTTATACATCGCTTGTGCTTTTCAGGACATTCTTCAACAGAAATCTATGGCTTAATCCATTGTCAGACGTATGTGGTGGCTGGAGAATGTGGACTTACAATGCCAATGGTGTCCGTGTATACATTACAGATAGTATTGAGAATATTATAATGCTGTTTCCTTTTATTATATTGCTTATGTGGGCGGCTAAGGATAAGCTGTTAAAAAATGTGACATTTCATGGCATTGTCAGTAAGTCACTTCAGGTTTCCTTTTTATTTTCATTGTCGATAGAGCTTTTTCAGCTGTTTTTCAGGGTTGGAACATTCCAGCTTTCCGATCTTTTTTATAACACATTGGGTGGTGTCATGGGCGGTATAGTATATACAATCATATGGAGAACTGGAAACCATAATTCTTAAAATAAAGTCTTGTTTTCTGCGTAAAGTTATGATTATGTCACACAAGATTGTACAAGATTATAAAATATTAAAATATGAGAATAATATAGATTATGTATATCAGTTATGCTATCATATGCTTTAGTATAAAACGCATACAGAAATGAGGATTAGTGTGAAAATAAGATTTTTCACACGCAAGATTTGTGCTTCGCACAAACTTGATATGCGCAAAGAAGCAGCGCAGGAATGGAGGATTATTATGTCAGATATTAAAGGTAGAATTCATTCGGTTGAAAGTTTTGGTTCGGTTGATGGACCAGGTGTGAGATATATAGTGTTCCTTCAGGGATGTCATATGAGATGTAAGTATTGCCATAACCCGGAGACATGGAAAGAAGAAGGCGGAGAACTTCAGACACCACAGGAGGTGTTTGATAAGGCATATCGTTATCATAATTACTGGAAGGATAAAGGTGGTATAACTGTTAGTGGTGGTGAAGCCATGCTTCAGATGGAATTCGTTACCGAGCTTTTTAAGATAGCAAAGCAGCATAATGTTCATACAACTCTTGATACATCTGGCAATCCATTTACTATGGAAGAACCATTTTTAAGCAAGTTTAACGAGCTTATGGCAGTTACGGATCTTTTATGTTAGATATTAAGCATATAGATGATGAAAAACATAAGAAGCTTACTGGCTGGACTAACAAGAACATTCTAGAGCTTGCTAAGTATTTATCAGATAACGGAAAAGATATGTGGATAAGACATGTCCTTGTACCAGGTGTAACAGATGACGAGGCAGATCTTAACAAGCTTTCAGAGTTCGTTAAGTCGCTTAAGACAGTAAAGAGGTTCGAGATACTTCCATATCATACTCTTGGAGTGTTTAAATGGCATGATCTTGGAGTTAAGTATGAACTTGAAGATGTTATGCCTCCAACTAAGGAGCAGATAGAAAGAGCAGAGAGCATACTTCATACTCGTGATTATACAGGGTATAAAAACTAAGTTTGTGTGATTACAATGTTTATATAATAATTATTCATAGATAGATGAGTATTTAACATATATAATTAAACAATCTCTCATTAAATGGTTTACGTAATGATCATTTAATGGGAGATTTTATTATTGCTGAATATTTATTTTTTAAATTATCCTACTATAAAAAAAGAAAATATTAATGAACATGACCACATATTTTCTTCATATTTTTATATTAATCCACTTTCCCTGTTTGAATCGTACAGTTGCGAATATAAATCTTGACATCTGGTCGGCAAGCACGCCAAGCCATATGCCGATTATTCCTCCACCAAGTGCATATCCACACAGATAAGAAACAATAGTACGGATAAATGTTACACTTATCATAGATGCTATAGCAGTGTAAAGTGTGTCGCCGGCTCCACGCAGGCAACCCATGTAGATTACCTGACATATCTGGAATATAACAACGAAGATAATAACATGCATTATATTAATACCAATAGCTATTATATGCTCTTCTGTAAAGAATAATCTGTACAATCCCCTTGCACCAAAGAAGTAAACAGCAACTAAAAATACAGCTATAAATGCTCCGATAAGACGGCAGGTTCTTCCATATTCCTTCGCAAGTTCAGGCTTCTTTTCTCCAAGGCTTCGTCCAATAAGTGCAACAGCAGTTGCCTGAAGACCATCACCAAATGCAAATGAAAGTGACATAATGTTCATACCTACCTGGTGTGCTGCCATGGCATCTGTTCCCTGGTTAGCAGCCATGATTGCTGTAAGCATGAAGCCGATACGCATAAGCACCTGCTCAAAGAATACACTGTAACCAACCTTTATAAGGTCGATAAAAGCCTTAGAGGCTGGTTTTATTTTTTTATTTATTATATAAGGTATACTTAAAAAGTCATTCTTTTTTGTTATGGATATTATGCTCATGATACATCCGACAACAGTTCCTCGATACGGTTGCAAGAGCAGCACCCTGTATTCCAAGAGCAGGAAATCCAAAGTGACCATTGATGAAAAGATAATTAAGTATAATGTTTATTGTATTGGAGGTTACATTGGTACGCATAGTAATCTTGGTGTTACCAGCTCCACGCTGGGCAGCGTTAACACCCATCTGTATACAGTTAAATATCATACCACCCATGATTATCTTGAAATAAGCAACGGCACCATCATGTGTTTCTGCTGTGGAACCACATAAGCTGATGATTGGTCCTGCAAGAGTAACAAAGCATATACTAAGAATAATGGCAGATACTATGATAAAGAGTACAGCTGTAAGCATGATCTCATTGGCAGAATCCTTACGTTGTTCACCACGTCTTCTGGCAACAAGTGCTGATATAGAAACGTTCAGTGCAAAAAACAGAGCCAGCCCTAAAAGCTTAGGCTGTGTGGTGAGTCCGACAGCAGCAACAGAGGCAGAACCAAGGGAGCTTACCATTAGCGAGTCAATTAATCCTGCAAATGCTATAAAGAAAGATTCAATTATAGCTGGCCATGCCATATTGATAGCAATTTTTAAAGTATCCTTATGATACTTGTCTTTAAAAGTTTTATTTATAGTGTTACTTATATAATTCATATATACCTCTTGTCATATATCCTGTGTATTTATTGTGACTAAAAATGTCTGTAATTTTGTGATTATAATATGTTATTTTTAAGAAATACAGCATATCAATATTTTGCAATACATTAATCAGCTATATTGTTATAGCACTTTTATTATAAATAGGCAAACATATATTGTTTGTAAGCCAAGAACATACTTGTCATTCAGCATTGTTATGAAGCTGCAGGTTTTTATTATCCATAAGAGTTATAGCATTATCTATCAGCTGTATATTATTGATAAGATATTGCGATGGGTCTTCTTTAACATTGTAATATGCATCACATTCACAGGTGCAGTCCTGCATTGTAATGTTGTTAATATATGATAGCAGGATGTGTGGTTTTTTATCGCTGCCGTTTTTTAAAGAAGCTTCATTCTTAATATTGCTGAATTGTGTCCATGGATTAATGTTTATAAAGCTTGATACTTTTCCAGTTACATTTTTAATAAGTATATGTTCATAAAGCTGAGGTGTGTCAGGCCGCATTTTAAGCCACAGGAGATTATAACCATTATTTATGCGGATGTTTCGCATAATAATATTACGATTGTGGATAGCTTCTGAACCACAGGTAAGGCAGTCATGACAGAAGTCATATATGCAGTCTTCAATTATTATTCTTTCATTTAGTCCGTTATCAGAATCAGCTTTGGCATTTATTCCTTTACCACCTTTAAGCGCAACTGCATCGTCATTGACATTAATGTGACATCCCTTTATGTGTACATCAGAACATGCATCTATATCGATCGCATCGGTACTTGGGGCTTTCACCGGAGTACGTGGGCTTGATATTGTACAGTCATAGATTGCGGTATGTGTACATTTATATATGTGGCACGTCCAGAACTGGGAATCTTTCATATGAATACCATATATAGTTATGTTGTCTGAATGTGCGATATATAAAAAGGCGGGCACGCTGTTCATCCTTGTTTGTACAGTCAGGATTCCAGCTTCTTCTTAGCCAGAAGCATTTCCAGGCATGCAGACCGTTGCCATCTATTGTTCCTTCACCATATATAGTGAAGCCATCTGCATGGCTGGCGTTAATAAGTGCGGGATAGTACAGGCAGCTTTCGCCTTCAATACGTGTTTTTATTATTGGATAGTCTGTAATATCCTGACTTCCTTTTAATATGCCGTTTTTTTCTATATACAGATTAACTCCTGGCTTAAAAAAAAGGGCACCTGTCATATATGTTCCGTCAGGTATTATAATATAACCTCCACCATTGTCGTACACAGAGTTTATAAGCTTCTGGAATTCTTCAGTATATATGTTACCATCATCTTTTATTCCATAGTCAGTTATAATATATGAATTGGCAGTATCTGGTGGTGATTGCAAAGCTGACTTGATTTTGGTATAATTCGAATAAAACCAGTTATTTATGGGTGTACCGTCAGGAAAGCTGCCATAGCTGGATGATGATTTGGATGAGGATTTATATGGTGAGCAGGAATCAGGATTAGATTGTGTATTGGTATTTAATTGGGTATTTAAGTTGTCTGCTTTGATGTCTGTATTAGTATGCTTCATTAGATTTCGCTTTCTGTATAGATTAATATTTTATAACATGATGTATAATATGGTGTCAGGGCAAAATGTATGGTGGAACTTACATCTTATTATTGTATTATTATAGCATAATATAAAAGCAAAATGTGCGTAAAAGATACGCAGGAATGGAGATTAATATGTCAGATACAACGAATCTTGGAGAAGGAAGTATAGGCTCACTGCTTGCAAAGCTGGCTGTTCCGGCAGTTGTAGCACAGGTAGTCAATCTTTTATACAATATAGTAGACAGAATATATATAGGCCATATTTCTGGTATAGGTGCGAATGCTTTAACCGGCGTGGGATTATTTACGCCTATACTTATGCTTATCAATGCATTTGCAATGTTAGCAGGTTCAGGTGGAGCTCCTAGAGCAGCTATATATATGGGAAAGAAGGATAATGAAACTGCACAGAAAATAATGGGAAACTGTTTTTCGTTTCTTATGCTATGCGCAGTTGCACTTACTGTCATATTCTATGCGGCAGCACCAACACTTCTTGTATGGTTTGGAGCAAGCAGTGCAACACTTACGTATGCGGTTTCATATGCAAGAATATATATACTGGGAAGTATATTTGTTGTTACTGTATTAGGCATGAATCTTTTTATAACAACGCAGGGCTTTGCAAAGATAAGTATGCTTACAACAGTGATTGGAGCGGTTATTAATATAATACTAGATCCAATATTTATATTTGTATTCGAAATGGGAGTGAAGGGTGCAGCACTAGCAACTGTTATAAGTCAGGCGGTTGGTGCAATATGGATATTAAGATTTCTTACTGGTAATAAAACAATATTAAAGCTTAAAATGAGTGATTTAAGGTTAAAGGGCAGTATAATAGGCCCATGTCTTGCACTTGGAATATCAAGCTTTGTTATGTTGTCAACAGAGAGTATTCTTTCTATAAGCTTTACATCAAGTCTGTCAAAGTTTGGAGGGGATATGGCAGTTGGTGCCATGACTATCATTACAAGTACCAACCAGCTTGTTGTCATGCCGGTACAGGGAATATGTCAGGGGGCACAGCCCATTATAAGTTATAACTATGGTGCCAATAAAAAGAATAGAGTTAAGAAAGCATTTTTTCTGCAGTTTAAGATATGCGTAATATTTACATGTATAAGCTGGCTTGTAATGATGTTGTTTCCACAGATATTCGCAGGAATGTTTACATCAGATGCCAGTCTGGTAAGCTATACATCGTGGGCGCTACGTATATATATGGCAGGAATATTTGCACTTGATTCCAGTCAGCTGCCAGCAGGGATTTATGGCACTTGGACAGGCAAAGGTTAGTCTTGTTATGGCATGCTTAAGAAAGCTGATTCTGCTGATTCCGCTTATATTTACGTTACCATTGCTGCTTTCAGATAAGGTGTTTGCAGTATTCTTAGCAGAGCCGGTCAGCGATATCATAGCCGCGATAGTAACAACAACAGTATTTATGGCGAAGTTTAACGGTATACTTGAACATAAGAAATAACGCATATATTAAATATATCATCTATTATGTCCTGACAGAACAAAAAGGAGCAGCATAACTTGTTAAAACAGTATAAAAATCTTGTCACCAGTGCACAAAATCTTGATAAGAACATAGTATAGGATTATATTCTGGTCATAAAGAAATAACAAGAATTATTCGGTATCGATAAAAACTTATCGTATAAAAATAATGTTCAGGAGGTTTTATTATGGCTAGAAGGAAGTTTATTAACGCAAAGTTAAAGGGATATAATGAGTTACAGGAAATACTTGTAGAGGATGGAGTGTTTAAAAAAGATTGCACCATCTATTGAGGTTGCTGCTGACTGTGAGGTAGAAGATCTTGGTGGTAAGCTTACATTGCCACCATATGTAGATCCACATATTCATCTTGATTATGTATTCACGGCAAGAAAGCAGGGAGCTACGAATGGAACAGGTACATTGTTTGAAGGAATACAAAGATGGAGTGAAACTAAGTCGGATCTTACTATAGATGAGATAAAGGCAAGAGCTATAAAGGCAGTTAAGATGGAAGTATCACATGGTGTACAATATATCAGGACACATGCTGATGTAACAGATCCTAACCTTACAGCACTTAAAGCGTTGCTTGAGTTAAAGGAAGAACTGAAGGATATAGTAACTATCCAGATAGTTTCTTTCCCACAGGAGGGTATGTACTCATATAAGGATGGAGATAAGCTTGTAGAAGAAGGACTTAAGATGGGAGCCGATTGTGTTGGTGGCATACCACATTTTGAATATTGCAGGGAGTTTGGTGAGAAGTCTATACATAAGGTTGTTGAACTTGCAGTTAAGTATGATAAGCTTATAGATGTACATTGTGATGAAAGTGATGATCCTATGAGCAGATTCGTAGAGCTTCTTACAGCACTTTCAATAGTTGAAGGAATCGGACCTAAGACAACAGCAAGCCACACCTGTTCACTTGGTTCTGTTGATAACAGCTATGCATTCAGAATGATGAAGAACTTTAAAAAGGCAGGTCTTAACTTTATATCATGCCCAACAGAGAATATATATCTTCAGGGCAGACAGGATACATATCCTAAGAGAAGAGGTCTTACAAGGGTTAAGGAGTTATACGAAAATGGTATAAATGTATGCTTTGCACAGGATTCTATACAGGATCCATGGTATCCAGCCGGCAACGGCAACCTTATGAATGTCCTTGATAATGGTATTCATATCGCGCAGATGATGTCGTTTGAGGAAATGGATAACTGTCTTGATCTTATAACAGTGAATGGTGCTAAGACTATGAACATATCAGACCAATATGGTATTGAAGCAGGAAAGCCAGCTAACTTTATTGTAGTTGATGCTAAAAGCGAGTTTGAAGCAGTGTGCGAAAGAGCTGATGTAGTGGCAAGTGTCCGAGATGGAGAATATCTGTTCAAGAAGGCTCCGGTACAGTATGAGGCTTTGAGTGATTTTATGGCAAAGTAAGAGTGAATGATAGTTAATGAATTCATAGTTGATAAAGTAGAATTATAATGTGTGACAAACAGATTAGATTAGTTTACTTGTAAGCCAATCTAATCTGTTTTTTATGTTTTATGATATATAAAGAATGTGCTATAATGTAGGTTAATATACAATACAGGAACATTTTATATCGCATAGGATTAAAGTTTGACAGGAGAAAAAAATGTTTGAATGTAAAGATCTATTAACATTGCCATCTATGGCACAGGCGAAAATAATCGCTGGTAAGAGTGGATTGTCTAACAGTATAAGATGGGTATATAAGCCGGAAAATATGAATTTTGCCAAGTGGGTCAAAGGGCAGGAGCTTCTTATAATAAGTACTCCGGTTATTAAGAGTCAAGATTTCAATCTGCCGCTTGTTATTAAAAAAGCAAATAAGCTTAATATGTCGGGAGCACTGCTTCTGACAGGTGACAAGTATATAGCCAGTATAGACAGCAGTGTAGTATCGTATGCGAATCTTAATAATTTTCCGATATTTGTTATATCTGGTGAGATTCCACTTGTAGATATATTTGAAGAAATCGGACATGCAATAGCTTATAATAAGAATTCAGATGCCCTTAGTGATGATATTCTGTCAGGGATTATATTTGGCAAGAATATTAATGAAGATGCATTTGCAATGAAGTTTTCGGAAGCTGGTTATGCTTTGGATGGTAAGAACCGCATGTTTACAATAAATATTCATGGTGACAGAAGAATAGAAGAATATGAATATGACACAGTTATAAGTAAAATAAAAAATGAATTCAATTCAGGTAACATGAATGCTTTGTTATCAAGATATGGCAACAATATTGTCGGTTGTTTCTGCTTAAAAAAGGGAGAGGTGGATGTATCAGGCAGAAGTGCTGATATTAATATGTCAGGTAATAATATATCAGAGATTATTCCAGTTGATTCTTCAATGAAAAATATACTGGACACCGATACAGTGAGTGAATCGGATAAAAAAGAAGTGCTGGCTAAGATATATAAGAGCTTATCAGAGTATCTTTATAGCATAAGTTCTGATATAAAGCTTGTTATGGGGGTTGGGCGTGCATATGAAGGAATAGGTGATTTACAGAAGAGTTTTACAGAAGCATCAAGATGTGTAATACTCTCAGAGAAAATGAATATGTCAGGAAGAGTATTCTGTTATGAAGAGATGGGAATATATAACCTGTTTTCAGAGTTAGCAGATAAAAAGGTTATGCAGGAATTCATAGACAATACGTTGGGAGTTATTATTGAGTATGACAGGAATAATAATTCTAAGCTTCTGGAAACACTGAAAGCATATTTATGGAACAATAACAGTCTTATTCATGCATCTGAACAGTTATATACCCATAGGAATACAGTTAAGTATAGAGTGCAGCGCATAAGCCAGTTAACAGGCAGGGATTTTGATGATGCCATAACCAGGCTGGAATTTATGAATGCCATTATATGTATGGAAATCAGCTGACAGCATATTATCAGAATATATGTTGAGTAGTAATACTGTTTGTGCTGTGAGCACAAATGAGCTGTAATTGATTTGTATCTGAATGATATAAAGCAGGTCGATGAAATATTTTATGTTGAAACATATAAGGCGGGGTGATATATTACACTCATGAACAGGAAGTAATTTAAATATAATATCTTATGAAGCAAAGGGGCTTTAGCTGGTGACGACCGGCAGAAGTCCCTTTTTGTACATTTAAGAGGATTTTTTGAAGCTTTAAGAAGATATTATTCAGATAACCTGTCATAAAAAAGATTATTGCCAATGTATATGACAATATTCTAAAACATCTGGATTCAACAAAAGTTACACAGGAAACAGGAGGATTGATTATGAGTTATGGTCTTATAGCGGTAATTATAGTAATCGGTATTGTAATCGGTGCTATAGCTACTAAAAAATGCGAACCTTTTTTGATAGCGGGTTCAATAATAGGAGCTTTATTCTTATATAAACAGAATTTTATAACAGAGTGGGTGGCAACACTTGAAGAGGTCATGAGTGCAGAGGCATATCTGATACTTGTATGTGGCTTGTTTGGAAGTATTATAGCATTACTTACAGCATCCAAGGGACATTTTGGTTTTGCCAAGATTGTATCTAAAATATGTAACACTGAAAAAAAGACATTGTTTACAACATTTATACTTGGTGTGATCATATTTATAGATGATTATCTTAATGTATTGTCAATTGGAACGGCTATGAAAAAGGTGTATGATAAAGTAAAGGTTCCAAGAGAGGCACTTGCTTATCTTCTTGACAGTACAGGTTCACCAGTATGTGTTATGTTCCCATTTTCTTCGTGGGCGGCATATTTCGGGGCAATATTCTTTGCACAGGAAAGTGTGCAGGCACTTGGCGCAAAGACATGGATGGGAGCATATATTAAAGCAGTCCCATTCTGTGTGTATCCTATAGTTGCACTTCTTATAGTTATTCTTTTTTCAGCAGGTCTTTTTCCTAAGCTTGGTGGAATGAAGAAAGCGTATGACAGAGTTGCAACAACTGGTAAGGTGTACAGTGATGCAAGTAAGAAGTATAATATGGATGATGAAGAGGGTGCTCAGGATGGTAATATCTTTAACTTCCTTATACCTATGCTTGTGCTTGTATTAGTTGCATGTGTAACAGGTAATCTTGTAGTAGCACAGGTTGTATGTCTTGCAGTTACGTTAGTTATGTATCTTGCAGAAAAGCTTATGACATTTACCGAATACTGGGATAACTTTGTAAAAGGCTTTGCGGATATGTTACCTATAATCATTCTTCTTATTGCAGCGCTTACTTTCCAGACAATAGCAAGCAAGATGCAGATGACAGAATTCTTTATAGATCTTACACAGCCTATATTATCAGCTAAGATATTCCCTATGTTAGCATTTATCATAACAGGTATATTAGCATTTATGATTGCCAATGCATGGGGCGTATGTACACTTTGTAGCACCAGTATTACTTCCTCTTGGCGCAAGCGTAGGTGCTAATGCGATACTTATTATGGCGGCTATTCTTTCAGGTTGTGCATTTGGTAACCATGCATGCTTCTATTGTGATACAACAGTTCTTGCTTCACAGGGTTCAGGTATTGATAACTTTGACCATGCAGTATCACAGCTGCCATATGTGCTTATAGGTGCGGCAGTAAGTATTGTGGGATTTCTGGTTCTTGGTTTTGTGTACTAGAAAACAGAAATGATGTAATGGATATAATAATAAATAGTAAAATGTTATTGAAACAGGATTACGGACTGATATTGAAAAAATCAGACAAAAGAGATAAAAGAGATATTTCTGTATAGGAGGCAGTTATGAGTGATGAAAAGAAATATGTAGTTACAATAGCCGACAGTTTGGCAGTCTTGGAAGACCTATAGCTAAGATGATGAGTGAGAAGCTTGGCATAGAATATTACGACAGAGATATAGTAGAACAAGCAGCAAAAAAGCTGAATCTTCCTGTATCGCATATTGATGAGCTTGAGGAAAAGGTTAAAAAGACAAGCAAGAATTCTTATATGAGGATGATGTTTCCTCTGGGAACTGAATCAAGCTCTGAGCAGGATAATATATTTGAAGCACAGCAGAATATTATGAGGTTTCTTGTTGAGAGAGAAAGCTGCATTATAGTAGGAAGGTGCTCAGATTTCGTGTTATCAGATGAACCTGCTGCAATACACATATACATATATGCACCTTATGATGCACGTGTTAAGAATTGTGTAAAGGATCTGAATCTGACAGAAGAGGATGCAAAAAAAGATGATAAGGTCAGTAGATGAGGCAAGAGATAACTATCATATGCATTATGCCGGCTTCCTTCCATCTGACCCTAAGCATAAAAATATCATGGTTGACAGCAGTGTACTTGGTGTTGAGAAAACAGCAGATTTTCTGGTTGATTTTATCAGAAGAAAGTTTGAGCTTAAAACGATATAATGAGCGCAAAAGAAAAGGAAGCGGCTGCGAAGCAGACATTTACTTTTCTTGCGCCATTAACGAACGAACAGTCATGCGAAGCAGGACGAAAGAGCGCGATAGCGCGTGTTCGTGAGTATAGGGGCAGATAAAGAGTAAATTGTGATATAATGAGCGCAAGAGAGCCATAGGGAGCTTGCTCACTATTGGCGAACGGCGAAACGATTGAGTTACGAAGTCATGAAATAAAAAAGGGCTGTTGCTTTAGCGATTGAAAATCAAGTGATTGAAAATCGTTGAGGCGGCAGTCTCTTTTTATGTGCGGAATGCACATTGTCGTGAACAATCCGGATGTAATTAATTTGGAAAAAATGATAAAAAATGATTAAAAAAGAATGTCTGAAAAAAGATTGCTTAAAAAAGACTGATTTGCAGGCTGGATTGTATACAAAATATCATGTATGGGTATAATTACCCATAAAAACCATGAAAAAATATAAAAAAACTATACAATGTCATAAAAAAAGATAATGAATGTTTGTGAATGATGATGATTGAATATGAATGAATATGGAGTTATTATAATAATAACTTAAAGGTACGTGAACAGGAAGGAGGTATAAAGGTGATATATACAGTTACTTTTAATCCATCGTTAGATTATATAGTTTCAGTTGATGATTTCAAACTTGGCATGACTAACAGAACGAGCAGTGAACAGATGTTAGCAGGCGGCAAGGGAATCAATGTTTCTATAGTACTTAAGAATCTTGGCTTAGAGAATACTGCTTATGGATTTATTGCCGGATTCACAGGTGATGAGATAAGTAAAAGACTTGACAGAGCTGGCGTTAATGCTGACTTTATAAAGGCAGATAGTGGAATATCAAGGATTAATCTTAAGTTAAAAACTATAGATGGAACAGAGATTAACGGTGCAGGACCAGATATTTCAAAGGGAAATATAGAGAGTCTTATGAGCAGGCTTGCACGTCTTAAAGCAGGGGACGTTTTAGTGCTTGCAGGAAGTATTCCATCATGTATTCCGGATGATATTTATATGAATATTATGAGGATGCTTGATGGTAGGAAGGTTATGATTGTTGTTGATGCAACAAGCAGTCTTCTTATGAATGTTCTTAAGTATAAGCCATTTCTTATAAAGCCTAATCTGGATGAGCTGGGCGATATATTTGGTGTGACTCTTAGTACAAGAGAGGAAGTTATACCATATGCATTAAGATTAAAGGAAATGGGAGCTGTCAATGTTCTTATATCTATGGGTGGTAAAGGAGCAGTGCTTGTAGCAGATGATAATAAAGTGTATATGGCAGAGGCTCCTAAAGGTACTCTTAAGAATTCTGTTGGTGCGGGGGATTCCATGGTGGCAGGATTCATAACAGGATGGCTTAAAGAACATAATTATGAGGATGCATTTAAGATGGGAATAGCAGCTGGAAGTGCAAGTGCATTTTCAGATAATCTTGCAACTATGCATGAGGTAGATAGTCTGGTAAGCAGAATTGAAGTTGTACAGGTGGTATAGTTATTTACGAAACGATGTACTAGATAGTGATTATGTAAATCACATAACAATGCATCAATATGAATGTATAGATTAAAATCAGATGATTGGAGGAATAAATATATGAGGATTACAGAACTTTTAAAGCCTGAAAGTATTGATCTTAATGCAGCGCCTAAAGATAAGAATGATACTATAAAGCAGGCAGCAGCCCTTATGGCAAAGAGCGGAAACATAAGAGATATAGAAGCTTATACTAAGCAGGTTATGGCAAGGGAAGAGGAAAGTACTACAGGAGTAGGTGATGGTATAGCAATCCCACATGGAAAGTGTGATGCTGTAACAAAGCCAGGACTTGCGGCTATGATTATAAAAGATGGAGTTGATTTTGATTCACTTGATGGTGAACCAGTGGATGTTCTTTTTCTTATAGCAGCACCAAACACTAAAGATAACGTACATCTAGATGTTTTAAGTAAGTTATCTGTGCTTCTTATGGATGAAGATTTCACAAATGCACTCAAGGCAGCTAGAACACCACAGGAATTTCTTAAAGTTATTGATGAAGCAGATGAAGAAAGTGCCAGCATAAACGAAAGACTTGAAGAAACTGCCAGTAAGCCGGCTAAGATACTTGCTGTTACTTCGTGTCCTACAGGAATAGCACATACGTATATGGCAGCTGAGGGACTTGAAAAGGCAGCTAAGAAGCTTGGCTGTACAGTAAAGATTGAAACAAGAGGCTCTGGTGGTGCAAAGAATGTCCTGACAGAGGAGGATATAGAAGCAGCAGACTGCATTATAGTAGCAGCTGATGCAAAGGTGCCTATGACAAGGTTTGAAGGTAAAAGAGTGATAGAATGTCAGGTATCGGATGGTATCAATAAGGCAGAAGAGCTTATAAAGAGAGCCATGAAGGGTGATGCACCATTATATGAGGTCCAGGGAGCGAGTAAGGATGGAAGCGATGGACCAACAGCTTCGGTTAAAAAGGGAAAGTCAGGTGGTATAGGACATCAGATATATATGCAGCTTATGAATGGTGTTTCACATATGCTTCCATTTGTAGTTGGTGGTGGTATCCTCATAGCGATAGCATTTCTTATAGATGGACTTAATGTTGATATGAACAGCCTGTCTGAGGCGGAAAGAGCTAATTTTGGAACAATTACACCAGTTGCTGCTATGTTTAAGACTATAGGTGGAGCAGCCTTTGGCTTTATGTTACCAGTGCTTGCAGGATTCATAGCTATGGCGATAGGTGACAGACCGGCGCTTGCACTTGGTTTTGTTGGTGGTTATATAGCAGCTAATGGTAAGTCAGGTTTTCTTGGTGCACTTGTCGCAGGTTTTGTAGCAGGTTATGTCATCGTTGGATTAAGAAAGCTGTGTGACAAGCTTCCAGAAGCACTTGAAAAGATAGCGCCAGTTCTTATATATCCAGTTGTAGGTATTCTGGTTATCGGACTTGGCATGGCATTTGTTATAGAACCTGTTATGGGAGCTATCAATACAGGACTTAATTCATTTCTTGTAAGCATGGGAAGCTCAAGCAGAGTTATACTTGGTTTTATACTGGCTGCGATGATGGCTATAGACATGGGTGGTCCATTCAACAAGGCAGCGTATGTGTTTGGTACAGCAGCAATAGCTTCTGGTAACTACGATATCATGGCAGCAGTTATGATAGGTGGTATGGTTCCACCTTGTGCGATAGCACTTGTCAACGCTCCTTTTTAAGAATAAGTTCACAAAGGAAGAAAAGCAGGCAGGACCTACTAACTTTATTATGGGACTTGCATTTATAACAGAGGGTGCTATTCCTTATGCAGCAGCAGATCCTCTGCATGTTATACCAGCATGTATCGCGGGTTCTGGAGTAGCAGAGCAATAAGCATGGTATTTAAGTGTACACTTATGGCACCACATGGTGGAATATTCGTATTCCCGGTTGTTGGTAATCCATTATATTATCTGCTTGCATTAGCTGTAGGAACTATTGTTTCGACATTCCTTTTAGGAGTACTCAAAAAGAAAGTAGAAGATTAAAAATAAAAATATAAAAGCGTAAGCGGAAAGAGGCTAAGTATGAAAGAATTCAATTACACAATAACAGACCCTGAGGGAATCCATATGAGACCAGCAGGTGAGCTTGTGAAGGCGGCAAAGCAGTTTGAGAGCAGGATAACTATATCAAAGGATGGAAAAACAGGTGATTGTAAGAAGGTGTTTACTATCATGTCATTAGCAGTAAAGAATGGACAGAAAGTAACTATAAGTGTTGAAGGTGCAGACGAAGAGGCAGCAGCACAGAAGATAAAGGAATTCTTTTGAAGAAAATATGTGATGATGGTATTAGTGTGAATATACTTGATACAGACTTGCAGAAAGGAGGTTTTTATGAAAGAATATAAGGGCAAAAGCGTTTTTGGTGGAATCGCCATAGGACGGATAAAGGTATATAATAAGTCGGAGCAGCAGGTTAAAAGATTGCATATTGATGATACAGAGCATGAAAAGAAAAGATATTATGCTGCTGTGGATAAGGCAGCCATGCAGCTTCAGGAGCTTTACGATAAAGCTGTTAAAGAAGTAGGAGAAGCTAATGCAGCTATATTCGAGATGCACCAGATTATGCTTACGGATGATGATTATAAGGAATCAGTTGAAAATATAATAGACAGCCAGCAGGTTAATGCAGAATATGCAGTAGCACAGACCGGAGATAATTATGCAGCTATGTTTGCAGCTATGGAAGATGAGTATATGAGAGGCAGGTCAGCAGATGTAAAGGATATATCTGAAAGACTTATAAATATACTCAGCGGTTTTAATGCTTCATCCATGGTATCGGACGAACCTGTTATTATTGTGGCTGAGGACCTTGCACCATCAGAAACAGTACAGCTTGATAAGGACAAAATACTGTCGTTTGTAAGTGTTAAAGGTTCTGTTAATTCACATACAGCTATTCTTGCAAGAACTATGGGTATACCAGCACTTATAGGAACGCCTGTTATTCCTGACAATGATATAGATGGAAAAATGGGAATAGTTGATGGTAATAGTGGATGTTTATATGTTGATCCGGATAATGAAAAACTTGGATATTATAGAAAAAAACAGGATGAACAGCTAAAACAAAAGGAACTTCTGCAGCTTTTAAAGGGCAGGGAAGATATAACTATTGATGGAAGAAAAATAAAATTATATGCCAATATAGGAAATGTTAAGGATGTTATGACTGTTAAGGCTAATGATGCTGCTGGTATAGGATTGTTCAGAAGTGAGTTTATATATCTTGAAAGAGATACATTTCCAACAGAAGAAGAACAGTTTAACATATATAGGACAGTAGCTGAAAATATGGCTGGAAAACCAGTTATAATAAGAACGCTTGATATAGGTGCTGATAAACAGTGCGATTATTTTAATATGGATAAAGAAGATAATCCGGCACTTGGCATGAGAGCAATAAGGATATGCTTGACAAGAACAGAAATATTTAAAACCCAGCTAAGGGCATTGTACAGAGCCAGTGCATATGGTAACATTAACATAATGTATCCTATGATTGCTAATATGTGGGAAATCGACAGAATAAAAGAGATTGAAAAAGAAGTCAGGGATGAACTTAAGCAGCAGGGAATTGATATAGGAGATGTACAGACTGGCATTATGATAGAAACTCCGGCAGCTGTTATGCTAAGTGATGAGCTGGCTGAAAAAGTAGATTTCTTTAGTATAGGAACTAATGATCTTACACAGTATACACTTGCTGTTGACCGTCAGAATCCAAAGCTTGACAGTTTCTTTGACCCACATCATCCAGCAGTACTTAAGATGATAAAGATGGTTGTGGATAATGCACATAAAGCTGGTATATGGGCAGGAATATGCGGAGAACTTGGCGCAGATACATCTCTTACAAGAGAGTTTTTGAAAATTGGTGTTGATGAGCTTTCAGTATCACCAGGAAGAATACTTCCGATAAGAAAGATTATCCTTGATACAGATGTTTCGCAGCTTTCATAAAATATCGTGGTTATGGCATTTTATAGGAGCATGAAGTAATATTATTAATATTCTAAATGGAGTGATAAGATATGCTGACAGAGAAAAGACATGAGATTATATTGCAGCTACTTAGAAAAAAAAGGCAGCATAACTGTTAATGAAATCAAGGATGAACTAGGAATATCAGAGTCTACAATAAGAAGAGACCTTAATACACTGGATGAAGAAGGCAGACTTGTTAAGGTGTTTGGTGGTGCAGTGTCGGTTAACTACGGATTTTCTGGAAAAGAACCTACAGTATCACAGAAAAAGGAGATTAATCTGGAGACTAAGAAGAGTATAGCAAGGTATGCAGCAGCGCTTATTGAGCCAGATGATTTTGTTTATATTGATGCAGGAACCACTACAGGCTGTATGATAGATTATATAAAAGAAAAAAAAGAGCAACATATGTGACTAATGCGGTTACACATGCAAGGAGTCTTGCTATAGCAGGCTTCAGGGTAATTCTTATAGGTGGTGAGCTTAAAGGCTCAACTGAAGCAGTTGTGGGAAGCAGTGCTGTAGAGGCATTAAAAGAATATAATTTTAATAAAGGCTTTTTTTGGTGCTAATGGAATAAGCATAAAGAGCGGAATAACAACACCTGATATAAGTGAGGCTGCTGTAAAAAGAATGGCAGCAGCACATTGCAGCTGTAAATATGTACTTGCAGATTCGGATAAGTTTGACAATATAAGCTCCGTTACATTTGCCAGACTTGACGAGGTAAAGTTCATAACAGACAGCAGAGTGCCAGAGGCTTATAAAGAATATGAAGTGATAATCACACGATATCCAGATATTGGATAGAAGACAGTATAAACAACCCCAGAGTGCCGTGACAGAATGTGAAATGATTCTTATGCGGCACTCTGGGGTTATTAGTTATAGCTATTATTTATTAGTTATTGTTTGTTAGTTGTTAGTAGTTAGTTGTTATTTATTATTTTCAAGTTCCTTCAGCTGGGCTGATATAGCTTTCTTAATAGCGTTGAAGGATTCTTTACTTATGTCATGTTCGATACGGCAGGCATCTTCCTCTGCCACTTTTTTATCAACGCCAAGTTTTATGAGCCATGATGAAAGAATCTGGTGTCTTTCATATATCATCTCAGCTATTTCTTTTCCGGAATCCGTAAGGTATATATAACCCTCTTTAGTTACACGTATATGCTCTGCTTCCCTTAGATTCTTCATTGCTATACTTACACTGGATTTTTTATATCCCATTTCATTGGCAATATCTATAGAACGTACAACAGGCAGTTTTTTGCTAACCATAAGTATTGTTTTAAGATAATCTTCAGCTGATTCATGAATAACCATCGTTAATTCCCCCTGGTATATATCATAATATGAACAAATCATAAAGTCGATATAGTAATAAGTGTCTAGATTATAACATATAATATAAAATTAAGCAAATTATTAGTTTCTAAAAGGAAAAAAAATGTGGTATACTATAGCTATTATTCATCAGGTATCTGATATTCAGATACAACAGTATGTAAATATTAAAAACTGGATGGTATAACTTATGAATGAGGTTAATGAATTATTTACTAAAGAAAATGTAGAGAAGATAGTGGTGCCACAGGTTGTTAAGGATGATCTGTTAAATATTATAGAAGAAAAGTTAAAGAGGGCAGGTTTTTATTACAGAATAGCATATAGGGTAAAGACGGTTGATTCTATGGTCAACAAGCTTATATTTAAGGATTACCGCAGACCTGGTACAGAAAATGCTGACAAGAAAATGCAGGATCTTGTTGGCATTCGAATAATACTGTATTTTGTTGATGATGTTGATATATGCAGAAAGCTGCTGGATACATTGTTCGTATCGCCTGGCATGTGGGAAACTACAGAAAATAACGAGTATGAATTTAAGGCTATGAAGGTTAATGGTATATTCAGATTACCAGCATATCTTAGCAAAACAATTGTTAATCCATATCTGTCAGATTATGTAGATGATACATTTGAAGTACAGGTAAGAACGAATTCGTTTGAAGGATGGCATGAGATAGAACATGACATGAGATATAAGGGATCAGCTTTTGGAATCGGAAATGAAGCTCTTGCACGCAAAATGAATAGTATACTTGCTACGTTTGAGTTATGTGACGATTCGATCGTGGGGCTGTTGGAGGATCTTGGCCACCAGCATTACAAGGATAAAAAGTGGAATGATATGTTAAGATGCCATTATAGACTAAAGTTTGAAAATGAGCCATTACATCCATATATAGAAGAACTGTTTGATGAGGATACAGAGCTTGCAAAGATATTCTATAAGTTTAAAAAGACCGGGGCTATAGAACAGCTCTGGATGGATACATCAGAAAAGGGAATAGAACTTACTGTTAACAATATAGTAAGAATAGTTAACCAGATTGGTCCGGATGATGAAAGATTAAATGAGGCGTTTAGAAAATAGATCATGAAAAAGGCCAGGATAACGAGACTGTAAGTAAGAGAAGAAAGTTTGAGCCTTTTAAGAAGCTTGGTACATATAAAGTATTCCAGTCACATTCGGATATAGATCTTACCAACCTTTCCATGGAGGATGCGTATAAAAAGGCAGTTAACTATATATATTCATGGGTTAAATCAAGATTTCTAGAGGTCTTTGATGATCTGCCAGAGAGTGTAGGAGCATATGAAAACGAGATGCCATGGATATAAGGTTGCAATCTCATATGATCCTGAAAGGCTGTATTTCAAGGAAGTAACAACGCATCTTGATACAAAGATAGCGAACAGGGTATGGATATCAATAGCTTCTATTGAAAAAAAGGAATGATACCCTTTGTGTTTGATGTAAGCAACGAATATGCCGAACCAGCAGATAAGTACAGGGATAACGAAAACATATTATTCAGCCGTCCTAATTTTTATGGTGAGATTGCTGATAATATAGGAATATGCGATATAGAAAGATTAAGACAGACAGTTAAGAGTATTGGGAATGCGAAAGAATATGATGTGCTTAAGAAGCTTATATCAGATGAAAACAGGGAGTTTCCTGTTGTAGTCTTTGTGGCATCAGATGATTACTGGGTTGAAAAGTTTGATGTTGACTATTTTGCTTATCTTGTTGGATATTATGCACATATTAAAAAGAGTAACTACAGAAGAATTAGCTGAACAGTTTGCAAAGGATTATGATCTTGATGAGGATGAATACAGAGATTCTATAACTGTGTTTTATCCAGGAAAGAAACCAGCTGCAAGTTATAAATCACATATACTTAATACAACATTTGAGGTTATTAAGATAGAAAAGAAGAAATACTGGAATGAAACTGGATGCCGTGCATTCAGACGGCAGCTTGTTTCAGATATAAGAGAAAATAATGTTGTTAAGTAGTCTGAGTATAACTTTTCAGGCAGGGGTGGAAAAAAATGAACCATGAAAAAAATGAATCTTATAATTATGTGAGCTGTTATATATAATTAAAGCATTAATAGTCATATGTATCTGCGACTGTAAGATATTATGTTGAATATGTAAGGAAAGGAGCAGTGACGTATATAGTGTATAAGTTAAATCTTAAACAGGGTAACGTCAGATAGTTAATATACACAATATAAAATCTTATGATAACTGATAACAGATTCACAAAGATAGATGTTGATTCTGAATGCAGCATACAATACCATATATGTTTGGACCTGCTTTCGGGCTGGATCTTTCAACAGGGTTTATAATTGATGATTACGGGAATGTCAGTTATTCATATAGTGATAGTGTCAATTATAGAAAATATCTTGAGTTCGTTAATGATTTATATGAGGAAGGTCTTATCGAGAAAGACTATGAAAAATGCACGAGGGATATTATAAAGGAAAGATGCAGCAGGAATACTACGGGTGTAATATTTGATTACAGCTGGCATATGTCAATGCTGTATAGTGCACAGTATAATGAATATAATGGTGATACTCCTGTATTTAAAGGAGGAGTTCCACTATCAGGTGAGCATCAGGGCTTTTACATAGGAAGAAATGCTGTAAGCGGCATATTTGGTGTTACTAAAACTGACAATGTTATAAGTGCTGTTAAAGTTCTTGATTATCTTATATCTGATTATAATGAAGACATGTACTGCTTTGGAATTGATGGAGTAAGTTATTATATGGATGACGAGGGAAATAAAGTGTTTATGGATGCTGCAAAGGACGATGCTTTCATTCAGAAGCTTGGTGTTAATCCTATATGTGTTCCGTCAAGACAGTCGGTAGCAGCTACAGATATGCTTCTTCCAGAATGGCATATAAGACTTGATAAGCAGCTGGCTAAGTATGTAAGAAAGCCACTTCCTTTTATGTATGTTTCATCATCGGACGTTGACAAGAACAATGGCTATATAAACTATATATCCAAATATGTTGTTGATGAGGGAAATGATTTTATAACAGGAAGGCAGTCTTTAAGCAGCTTTGATGCATACCTTAATACACTTGATAATATGAGGATCAAAGAAATAACCAGTATAAAACAAAAAACAGTATAATCTTTATAAAAATAATATGTAAAAAGCCGGTTCGTAAAATAATATGTAAAAGCTGGTTGACATATAACAGCAAGTAGGGTACGATTTAGTGTATTAAAGTTATAAATTATTCACGTGGTAGTGAAGTGAAATGGAGAATTGAAACATGAAGACTTTTTACTAGTAGTAAAACGATAAAACGTATGTTACTTGTGCTTTTAGTATGTTCACTTATAACTGGAACTCTGACAGCATGTGGAGGTAAGAAAAAGCAGTCTGGTATTACAACATTTACAGTAGGTTTTGATGCTGAATTTCCACCATACGGATATAAGGATGATAATGGTGAGTATGTAGGCTTTGACCTGTCACTTGCACAGGAAGTATGTAACCGTAACGGATGGGAGCTGGTAAAACAGCCAATAGACTGGGATTCAAAGGATATGGAGCTGTCTTCGGGAACCATTGACTGTATATGGAACGGTTTTACTATGAATGGCAGGGAGTCAGATTATACATGGACAACTCCATATATAGATAACTCTCAGGTAGTTATTGTTAAGTCGGGCTCTTCTATTAACAAGTTAGTAGATCTGTCAGGAAAGGTAGTTGTTGTACAGGCGGATTCATCTGCACTTGCAGCATTTACAGGAGAAGATGCAACAGAGGATAATCTTGCACTTGCTAAAAGCTTTGCATCGCTTCAGCAGGTTGGAGACTATAATGCAGCGTTTATGAATCTTGAATCAGGTTCAGTTGATGCTATATGTATGGATATGGGTGTTGCAAAGTATGAACTTGAAGCAAGAGGCAGCCAGTTCAGAATGCTATCAGAACAGGTATCAAAGGAACAGTATGGTATAGGTTTTAAGCCTGGTAATACAGAGTTAAGAGATACCGTTCAGGAGACATTGTATGATATGCTTGCTGATGGTACATTTGGGAATATAGCTAAAGACTGGGGACTGGAAGAAAGCATATGTTTAAGCGCTGATAATAAAGTTAATGATATTACAGCTGATAAGAAAACATCAGGGTTTATGAGTGATTTTGCAGATGTTGTAGGCAAGCTTGCAAGTGGTATGCTTGCTACTCTTATGATATTTGTTCTTACACTTGTTTTTTTCACTTCCTCTTGGTATGCTTCTTATGTTTATAAGAATATCAAAGGTTAAGCTTGTAAGATGGATTGCCAAGATATATATATCTATTATGAGAGGAACGCCACTTATGCTTCAGCTGCTTGTCGTATTCTTTGGTCCATATTATATATTTGGAATATCGTTATCATATAGTTATAGATTCTATGCAGTTATCATAGGCTTTGCTTTAAACTATGCAGCTTATTTTGCAGAAATATTCAGATCAGGTATAGAAGCTATACCAGTTGGACAGCATGAAGCAGCTTCTGTTTTAGGGTACACCAGAAGCCAGACATTTGTAAGAATAGTTCTGCCTCAGATGATGAGAATAGTTCTTCCATCTGTAACTAATGAGGTAATAACACTTGTAAAGGATACATCACTTGCTTTTGCACTTGCGTATACAGAAATGTTCACACTTGCAAAAGCAGATTGCAGCAGCCAACGCAAGTATAATGCCACTTTTTTGTAGCTGGTGTATTCTATTACATATTTAACTTTGTTGTTGCATGGGTTATGGAAACTATAGAAAAGAAGATGCGCTATTATAAGTAGAATGGAGAGCAGGGTGAATAATATGAATTTACTTGAAATGAAACATGTTAAGAAAAAGTTTGATAATCTTGAGGTGTTAAAGGATATATCTATAGAGGTAAAAGAAGGTGAAGTTGTAGCTATTATAGGTCCATCTGGATCTGGAAAGTCAACATTTTTAAGATGTGCAACTCTTCTTGAAACTATGGATGAAGGAACACTTGCCTACTGCGAAGAAAGTGCAACCTTAAACGAATCAGGTCCTACACGATATGCGGATAAGAAGAAGCTGCATGAGATTAAGAATGATTTTGGACTTGTTTTCCAGAATTTTAATCTGTTTCCACATTTCTCAGTTCTTAAGAATGTAATAGATGCGCCAATTAATGTCCAGAAAAGGGATAAGGATGAGGTTATAGTAGAAGCACGGGAACTGCTTAGAAAGGTAGGTCTTGAAAACAAAGAAGATAACTATCCAGGCCAGCTATCAGGTGGACAGCAGCAAAGAGTTGCCATAGCCAGAGCACTTGCCATGAATCCTAAGATATTGTTCTTTGATGAACCGACATCTGCCCTTGATCCTGAGATAACTGCTGGTATTCTCAAGCTTTTAAGAGCTTTAGCAGATGAGAAGATGACTATGGTTATAGTTACACATGAGATTGCATTTGCAAGAAATGTAGCAGACAGGGTTATATTCATGGATGGCGGAGTTATAGTAGAAGAGGGAAGACCAGAGGATGTAATAGATAATCCAAAGAGTGGAAGAACAAGAAGCTTTTTACAGAAGATGGCATAATTTAATTTATATGTATAATTTATCGGATTGCTGTATTATGATTATGGCAATCCTTTTTTGTGGATAAAAACAACTTTTTATACTTTTTACACTTAAAGTGTATGATTTATATTTTGACACTCACAGCATTATATGATGTCGGGGTCCAAAGGTCTTTCACCCACATATGAGCAAGCTTATGTGGGTTTAGACCTTTTGCCCCTCGGGTATCATTATATAATTTGTGTTGAACAGGTTTTATAATGATGATATCATTTACATGAATCAGGATACGTGTAAAAACGTATATAGAAATGAGGACGAATATGACTTTAAATCAGTTAAAATATGCAATAGCTGTGTCGGAATCAGATTCTTTTAATGTCGCAGCAAGAAAGCTTTATATATCACAGCCAAGCCTGTCTACATCTATACATGCACTAGAGGAAGAAACGGGAATACAGATATTCAGACGTTCACAGAATGGTATAGCTGTAACACCAGATGGCAAGGAGTTCCTTGGATATGCTAGACAGGTTATGGAACAGTTCGAGCTTCTGGATGCCAGATATATATCTAAGTCAGATGTAAAGAAAAAGTTCAGCGTGTCTATGCAGCATTATACATTTGCAGTCAATGCATTTGTTGAGATGGTAAAAGCAGTATGGCATGGATGAATATGAATTCGCAGTGCATGAAACAAAGACACATGAAGTAGTAGAAGATGTGAAAAATGGTAAAAGTGAGATAGGCATATTGTATCTTAATGATTTTAACAGGAAAGTGCTTGAAAAAATATTTATGGAAAGTATGCTTGAGTTTCATCCATTATTAGAGTGTAATGTTTATGTGTATATGAGTAAGCTTCATCCTCTTGCACATAAGGATAAGATTGCACTTGAAGAGTTAAAGGATTATCCTTGCCTTTCGTTTGACCAGGGGAGAGTACAATTCGTTTTATTTTGCGGAGGAAGTTCTTAGTACATATGAATATAAGCAGCTCATAAAAGCCAATGACAGAGCAACTATGCTTAATCTTATGGTAGGACTTAACGGTTATACATTATGCTCAGGAATCATATGTGAAGAACTGAATGGAGATAACTACTGTGCGGTAAAGCTGGACTCAGACGAAAGAATGGAGATAGGTTACATATCACGAAAAGGTGCAGTTGTCAGTGCAATAGGGCAGAAGTATCTTGAAGAAATATCGAAATCAAGGGCTTTGTAATAACACACATGTTGACAAAAAGAAAAGATATTTTTATAATAGAAATATTGTGTACAGAGTATTCAGATTAGAATTTATTGAGTTGTCTTATTATAATATAAGAGGCAGAATGTGAAAAAAGTTGTTCGTGTTTGCATGATAAGACTTTTTATAGATATAGAACAGAAAGAGAGTTATATTGCAGTATGAAAAAGGTTGCAGAACAGGATATATATACAGGCTTTACCGATATACATAACCACATACTTTGGAGTAGATGATGGTTCACCAGATATAGAAACAAGTCTTAAGATGTTAAGAATGGCATATGAGGATGGAACAAGAGATATGGTGCTTACACCACATTCTCATCCTAAGAGAGGTATGGCACATTATAGCAAGATAGTTGAAAATTATGAGATATTAGCAGATCTTGCAGAAAAGGAACTGCCAGATATGGGGGTATATCTTGGAAGAGAGATATATTACAGATCAGAAGTACTTGATGATTTAGATAAGCTTCAGGAAAAGGCAATGTGCGGCTCTGATACAGTTCTTATAGAGTTTTCTCCTAATGTGGAAGAGGAAAAGGTAAGAAGTGCTGTACTTGATGTTATAATGACAGGGTATCATCCGATAGTTGCACATGTTGAGAGGTATGTATGTACAGTAAAAACTGGGATTATATATATGAATTAAAGCAGCTTGGTGCTGATATACAGGTAAATGCATCATCAGTTACAGGAGATAATGGGTGGAGTGTTCAAAGATGTGTTAAAGCACTTTTTAAAGGATCATGTTGTAGACTACATTGCATCAGATGCACATGATACGACATCAAGAACACCACAGCTGTCAAAGTGCTATAAGTATATTGTAAAAAATATGGTGTTGAATATGCTGATAGGATTATGAAGGCAGATGTGGTTGAGAAATTCGGGTGATTATAGTTATGTAATTAATGTTGTGTGATTACAGATTTGTGGTTACGTGTTTAAAGAAATAGGCTAGATTGTTACATTTAACAGTCATGTCATTATAAGATAACATGACATAGTAGTATGGAAATCTTGTTTATAAGACAGGATTTCTATACTACTTTTTATTTTTTAAATTTAATGTACAATTGAAATTCAGATTTTTGCATGTATATGATGAAGGTTACATTGTATAAAATGAGTATTTGTATTTTTGTGGGTGTTATATAATTTGTCTTACTTAAACTATGGCATGTTTTTGTAAGGAATAATGTATACATTTATAATGAATCTTGAAAAAGTTGAAGAAAATTTATAATAAAATTTCAAATAATAGTTGACAGATTACATAACAGAGAATATAATTCAATCATAAACACATTAAACATATAGGTTAATGGGAAAACAAAAAGATAACACATTATAGGAGGATTAATAATATGAGTAAATATGTAGAAAGTGCAGCAGAATTAATAGGAAAGACACCATTACTTAAGTTGAATGGATATACTAAGAAGGCAGGAGTTACTAACGCTAATATTTTTTGCTAAGCTTGAGTATCTTAACCCGGCTGGCTCAGTTAAAGATAGAATTGCATTAGCTATGATTAATGATGCAGAAAAGAAAGGCCTTTTAAAACCTGGAGCTACAATTATTGAGCCAACAAGTGGTAATACTGGCATCGGTATTGCATCAGTGGCAGCAGCTAAGGGATACAGAGCAGTTCTTACTCTTCCAGATACAATGTCAGTTGAGAGAAGAAATCTTCTTAAGGCTTATGGTGCAGAGATTGTTCTTACAGAAGGCGCTAAGGGTATGAAGGGTGCTATCGCTAAGGCTGAGGAGCTTAATAAAGAAAAATTGAAGGTTCAATCATATTAGGTCAGTTTGATAATCCAGCTAATCCAGCAGCACACAAGGCAACAACTGGTCCCTGAAATCTGGGAGCAGCTTGATGGTAAGGTTGATATATTTGTTGCAGGTGTGGGTACAGGCGGAACTGTTACAGGTATTGGTGAATACCTTAAGTCACAGAATCCAGATGTTAAGATAGTAGCAGTAGAGCCAGCTACAAGCCCAGTCCTTTCTAAGGGAACAGCAGGTGCTCATAAGATTCAGGGTATTGGTGCAGGATTCGTACCAAAGGTTCTTGATACAGAGGTTTATGACGAAATACTTCCTATTGAGAATGATGATGCTTTTGAAGAAGGAAGAGCACTAATTAAGTTGTTGTTTAACGAATTCTTAACGTACGGGCGACAGCATATATGAGAAAAGCAGGTGTGCATACATCAACGATGCCAGAAGCTTCAATTGGATATTTCTAAGACTTTTCATATACGTAATGGTAGTTTGCGCTACCGTTCGATACGGGACATCCGTGTCCCATATCTCACTTCCACAGACATCCGTGTCTGTGGATAGCTGGGTAGCTAAGAAAAAGTCTAAGAACTATCACAATTGAACTTCAAGTGCATCTTATGATGTTTGCACACCTGCTTTTCTCATATATGCTGTCTGACTTTGGCTTAATTTACGAAAAATAAATGTGTGGCTAAATCAAAGGGGAGAGTCATGAGGGCGGAATTGTGCGTAAGGCGCACAATTCCGCCATGTTTCGTCCCCTTGATTTAATTGAATATTCAGTATTAAATTATGTCGTAACACAGACAAATATAAGCTACAGGCAGTCCGGCATACTATGTGAAATGCACTTGAAGTTCAATCGTGCTGAATCTTAGACTTTTCTTTCGCTCTCAGCTAGCTTCGTACACGGATGTACGAAGCAATGAGGCCGCGCCACGGACGGCGCGTCCGAATGGTAGCGTCACCTATAACTACCTATATGAAAAGTCTTAGAGACAGCCGATTGAAGCTTCTGGCATTGAACATAGTGTGCAGGACTGCCTGTAGCTTATATTTGTCGTCCGTTCATCACCAACTAATATTCAATTAAACACTAATTTCTGTAAAATCTCCAATTTCTGATATTTTTTCCCCTTGTTTTTATTCTCAATCATAATTACTATAAATTTATATAAAGATGTTATGGTCAAGAGTCTTATTTGCAAGCATAAAGGGCTTTTTTAACCTTGCATCATATAAATATAGTATATAAAAGTGGGAGGTATAGTATGCTTTTTAAGAATCCAGTTATCCCAGGATATAATCCTGATCCTAGTATATGTCGTGTTGGGGACGATTTCTATCTTGTTAATTCTACATTTGAATTCTTTCCAGGTGTACCAGTATATCATAGTAAGAATCTTGTTAATTGGGAATTAAAGGGATATTGCCTTAACAGACGTTCACAGCTTGAACTAGAGGGCTGCCGTAACTCAGGTGGTATATATGCACCAACAATCCGCTATCATAAGGGTATGTTTTATATGATCACAACTAATGTAACAGATAAAGGGAATTTTGTTGTGCATACAGATAATATAGATGGAGAATGGTCAGATCCGGCGTGGATAGATCAAGGAGGTATCGATCCTTCATTATTCTGGGATGAAGATGATAAATGTTATTACTGTTCAACAGGAATACTTGATGGTGTGCGTGGAATAGTAGCCTTTGAAATCAATCCAATGACAGGTGAGATATTATCAGATAAACATCTTATTAGTGAGGGCTGTGGAGGACAGTGTGCAGAAGGACCACATATATATAAAAAAGATGGCATGTATTATCTTATGATAGCAGAGGGTGGAACAGAATATGCACATCGAGAGACTATACAGCGGTCTGCTTCGGTATGGGGACCATATACACCTTGTCCACACAATCCGATAATATCACATAAAGAGTATAAGAAGTCAGAAATCCAAGCAACAGGACATGCTGACTTAATAGAAGATGCTAATGGCAGCTGGTGGCTTGTATTCCTTGGAATAAGAAGATTCAGTCATGCATTGCTTCATAATCTTGGTAGAGAGACATTTCTTGCACCCGTAACATGGAAGGATGGATGGCCGGTTGTTGGATACAACGGAAATGGGACAATAGAGCTTGTTATGGATGCACCTCTTCCAGGACTTGAAGATGAGGAAAGTAAAAAGAATATACACATAGACAGTAAAAGTGGAAAGCCTATGTTATATTCAGACCATAGTGTACATATAGATTTTTCTGATGCTAAGCTGGATAAGAGATTACAGTTTACAAGAAATCCGGATATGTCACATTATATTTATGATAGTGTTAACACAAGACTTACACTCAAGGGAACAGATATTTCACTTAATGAACCAGAAAGTCACCAACAATATTATCATTCAAACAACCAGAGTTTACAACAACATTAAAAGCTGTTGTTAATATAGAAAAATCTAATGCAGCAAGAGCAGGAATAGCAGCATATTATAATAATGATTACCATTATGAAATATATGCTGGATGTGAACATGGTGAAAAGTATATTGGTTTTTATAAGCATATCCACGATATGGGAGTGGAGCTTTCACGTATTCCTTTAAGCAAGGAAGAAGAAAATATGAATCTTCTTATAAAAATTGATACCGACAGGGAAAAATATACATTTTCATATGCACTGTCTGATACAACAGATGTTAATGCCCAAATAGCTTATAAGCAGATAGGCTCAGGTCTGAATGCCGGCTTAAGTACAGAGGGAACAAGAACTATGACATTTACGGGAACATTGTTTTCATTGTTTGCAGAAGATGGTGATGGTGTGTTTGAATCGGGAGTTTGGCTGGATATTAATCCGGATGAGAATTATAATCTGTAATATGATAGAGAATGATATCATGGGGACAAAACAGTGCTTGATATAAAGAATGTATAAAGATATAATAGTAGACAGGAAGGAATGTGTATGAAAGAGGATATATCATATTCAGAAGGTTACACAGAAATTATCCCATATAGAGAATATGATTTATATGATGTTGCCTGGCATGACAGCATGATAGCAGGAAATGGACATATAGGAGTTATAGAATCCTGTGCACCTTTAAATGATAATCTTATATATCAGAATGTAGAATTCGTTATGCCATCGGACGAACCAAGATATGTACCAGAGAGGTTACATCACAGCTTGAAGAGGCAAGGCAGGCTGTCTTGAATATGGATGATACATGGAATATACATAATAGAAAACGTACTAATATGTATTGTCATCATCCGGGTCAGCAGTTAAGAATAGAAATGCTTAAGGTAGCCCATAACGATGAAAGAAAAACGCTTTTTGAGGATATAGAAGTAACAGATTATGAAAGATATACAGATCTGAAAAAAGGCGGTAATAGTTACTAAGTTTAAAGCTGATGGCATAGATATAGAAAGAAAGACCTTTGTGCCTTACGATGATGATGTTATTGTTACAGTTATCAGTGGAATAAAGAATTTCGGAATCAAGCTTTTTATAGAAGATTTTGAATCAATACATAAGTTCGGAACTGGGAAAAACAATGCTGCAACGGCTGAAAGAAGAATGAAATATTTAAGATTCGTTAAAGAGGATATGATAGGCTTTATTGCACATTATCCATCTTTTAAGGGAAGCGAGCTTGAAAATGGAGGCTTTGCCGGAGTTACCAGAGTATATACTAATGGTGGACGTATACAGACATTTGACAGAATGAAGAGTGATATGGCCTATGCATGTATTGACGATGGTGCTCCTGTGTTAAAGGTGACAGATACGGACAAGCTTGTTCTTGTGACTTATCTTGACTGGACACATACCTGCGAAGAGTTGAAATCTGGGACTGATATAGAAGAATATGGTATTGTAAGAAAATGCATAAGCAGAATAGATAATGTATTCAGTAAATATGTACATCAAAGTGGCTCTGAATCAGAAAAAAGATAATGAATTTTTATATCAGGATATGTTAAAGAAACATGAATTATCGAGTGAAGAAAAAAAATATAGTAGGGTTTCTTTTGGATTTAGGACGACAGAATAGTGCTATTGTTAGTAATGAAGCACTTTTAAAAAGGCAGAAATCAGAAAAAAACATAGTTTTAGAGCTTCTGGAAAGAATATACAATAATGCAAGATATGGAATGATATCATGTGCAGGGCATACGGCACCAAGACTGAATGGACCGGGTGTAGGAGAATGGAATCTTTTATGGCGTAATGCATATACGATGGATGCAAATGTGAATATACAGGTATCAGGAATGAATAGTGGTAACATGTATGAGGCGGCAACAGGTTATATATGGTTTATTATGCGTCAGATAGATGACTGGGAAAACAATGCCGCTAAGGTATATGGAATGAAGGATGCAGTTTTAATTCCCGTTAATACAGACGGACATAGAGCTATGATGGTTGAATATGATATGAATTATCCATTCCAGTACTGGAATGCAGGTGCCAGCTGGATGCTGCTTCCAATCGTAGAATTTCTGGATTGTTATGGTGATGTTAAAATAACAGCAAAGGATGAAGATATCATAAAAATGTATGGTAAAGATACATTTGATGTAAGAAAAGATATATTGGCTCCACTTTTAAGAAAGACTTATAATTTCTGGAAGCAGTTATGCAGTGCCGAATATTATACAGATTGTAAAGGTAATGCATGTTATAAGAAGGGAAAATCATGCCTTGAAAATGGAGAAAAATATCTTATTATTCCTTCGTTTTCACCAGAAAACAAACCACTTGGATATAAGAGTGCAATAACAGCGAATGCAGCTATGGATATAGCGGCAGCAAAAAGATATCGTAAGAATGTACATAGATATGGAATCTGGATTAAAAGAAAAAAAGGTTATAAGGACAGGGTTAAAGAAGCAAAGCTGTTAGATGAACAGCTTCCAGAGTACCAGTTTGACAAGAGCGGTGCTATACGTGAGTGGTCAATGAAAGAATATAAGGAAAATAATGCCCACAGACATATAAGCCATCTGTATTGTGCATGGCCATCATATCAGACACAGCATGATGATATTCTTTCTGATGCCTGCCGTCAGGCAATAGTTAACAGAAATCGTGAGAATACAGGAAAAGACGATACGGCATCACATGGCTGGATACATAAGGCCTTAGTTGAGGCAAGACTTAAAAACTCAGAGTCTGTATATGATATACTTAATCTTTTGGTACATAGTGATATATTCTATACATCTTTGTTTACAGACCATAATACAAACAGGGCAAAGGGCGTAGCATGTACAGATACATTGTTTGGTATAGCTGGTATTGTAAATGAAATGCTTGTTTATTCTGACAGAAGCACAATAGAATTATTTCCAGCGCTAAGCAGCCGTATTCCAAAGGGAAAGGTATGTGGACTTATGACAAGAGCCGGAGTAAGAATAGATTCACTTGAATGGTGCATTAATACAGGTACAGAAGGACTTAAGACTGACATGAAGGATGGTTTTTATATAAAGCTTAAAATCACAGCTTTAAGAGATACAGAATTCGGGCTGATACTTAAAAATGAGAATTTCAATGAAATGAGTAAAGAAGATAAATCATTATTTAATCAGAATATAAAGCTGAAATCAGGAGAAGAGTATGCTATTCTTTTATAGAACCGGAAAATGAAAGTGAGTGTGCAGAATGTACTGCACAGAAAGTGAAGGTGCATATGAAGGAAAATAATGTAAGTTTAAAAGGTGAGCCAGATTGGGATCTTGATTCAGAGAAAAGAGAACATTATATTACATTCATAGTAAATCAATTAACTCTGGAAGAGAAAACAGATATGATTCATGGAGCTGGCTTCTTTAAGACAAAGGGAGTTGAAAGACTAGGAATACCGCCACTTACAATGTCTGATGGACCAATGGGTGCCAGAAATGAATTCTATAATGATAAGTGGGTGCCAATAGGACATTCGGATGATTATGTTTCTTATGCACCGAGTAATAGCGCGTCTGGCTGCAACATGGAATCCACAGCTTGCATATAAGTGTGGAAGAAATCTTGGAGAGGAAGCAAGAGGCAGAGGCAAGGATGTTATACTTGCACCGGGATAAACATTAAAAGAGATCCTTTATGTGGACGGAATTTTGAATATATGAGCGAAGATCCATATATAGTTGAATCGCTTGTTGTGCCATTCATTAATGGTGTACAGGAGAATGATGTTGCAGCATGTGTCAAGCATTTTGCACTTAACTGTCAGGAAACAAACAGATTGTACGTTGATACAATAGTGGATAAAAGAACACTGCATGAACTATATCTTAAAGGCTTTAGGGCAGCAGTATGCAAGGCACACAGTTATTCTATAATGAATGCTTATAATAAGGTTAATGGAAGTCATTGCAGCGAGAATAAGGAGCTGCTTGATGATATATTAAGGGATAAATGGGAATATGATGGAGTAGTTATAAGTGACTGGGGTTCAGTGCATACTACAAAGGAATCAGCCAGTACATCGATGGATATAGAGATGAGTGTAACTCCTGATTTTGACAATTATCATTATGCCAGACCTCTTATTAAGGCTGTAAATAAAGGAGAAGTGTCCAAAGAAGCTGTTGATAAGAAGGTTAAAAATATATTAAGGCTTATGTACAGGCTGAAGATGATAGGACCAGAAGCAACTGATAGAAAACAAGGCATATATTCTAATATGGAGCATTGGCAGGATGCCCTTGATACAGCAAGAGAGTCTGTTGTGCTCCTGAAAAATGAGGATAATATTCTTCCGATAAGTCAGGAAAGAATAAAGCCTTATAGAATGAGCTGTGAGGATAAAGCAGGCAGCAAAGATGATAATCTGGTAAAAAATAATGCAGCACCAGTTAAGAGAAAAATTGCAGTTATCGGACATAATGCAGAGCATAATCACGCAGGTGGTGGAGGAAGTGCAGAGATAAAGGCTATATATGAAATATCTCCACTTCTTGGTTTAAAAAAGGCTCTTGGCGGCAATGTAGATATACAATATGCTGTTGGATATTATGTTCCGGGAGACAAAGATATTAATGAGGTTAACTGGCAGGAGGCAAGCCTTGAACGTCAGGTTATGGGACATGAAGGCAATGAAAAAAATAATAAAAAGCTAAGAAAAGAAATTGAAAAAACAGACAAAAAAGCTTTTAAAGGAAGCTTGTGAGCTTGCAAAGACCGCAGATGAAGTTATTTTCATAGGTGGCTTAAACCATGATTATGATGTTGAAGGAAGAGACAGGCATGATATGGTTCTTCCATATGGGCAGGATGAACTTATTAATGCATTGCTTGATATTAATCCTGATACAGTAGTTGTCATGGTTGCAGGTTCACCTGTACAGATGCCATGGCTTCAAAGAGTGAAGGCTCTTGTATGGTGTTATTATTCGGGTATGGAAACAGGAGATGCCCTTGCAGATATTCTGTTAGGAAAGGTTAATCCAAGTGGAAAGCTTCCAGAAACATTCCCAGTAAATATCGAGGATACAGTTACATATAAAAATGGACAGTCTGGAAAGGAAGATGTAATCATCTGTGAAGAGGGTATATTCACTGGATACAGATATTATGAAAAAGAACACATAAAACCAGCATATACTTTTGGATATGGTTTATCATATACAAGCTTTGAAATAAGCAGCATAACAGTTAAGCTGTGTGACGATAAAAATGCTGCACAAGCAATAGCATTGGTAAGCTGTGAACTAAAGAATACAGGTGATATGTATGGTGCTGATGTTATACAGTGTTATGTCGGGGATGTGGAATGCAGTGTGGACCGTCCTATAAAGGAGCTTGCGGCATACCAGAAAGTATTTTTGAACCAGGTGAATCAAAGAAGGTACAGTTATATCTGTATAAGGATGCATTTGAATTCTATGATGTTAAAAAAGATGATTTTGTTATAGAACCAGGACAGTTCAGAGTGTATGTTGGAGATTCACTGGATAACTGTGAGGCTGCTGGTTATATTACTGTCTAGCAGAGTGGTTATATTACTGTCTAGCTATTATGAAAATGAGGGGTCAGATAGCATTGTTTATGTCGAATTAAACAAATGCTATCTGACCCTGATGTCATTTTATTATGCAGTTGTACGTGTTCTGTAATCAGATGGGCTTATATGCATTAGCCGTTTGAAAGCGCGCCTGAATGAATAAACGCTGTTATAGCCTGTCTTTTCTGCTATATCCACAATAGTATCTGTTGAGCTGCGAAGAAGTTCACAGCTTTTCTCAATACGTATATTTTCAAGGTATTCAGCAAAACATATTCCCATAGTTTCCTTAAAAGCAGATGATAAATAGCCCTCTGATACATTAAAGCTTCTAGCTGTTCCAGCCAGATTCAGGTTTGCATTATTATAGTTGGAAAGAATGTAGTTCTGAATATCCTGTATGGGAAGCTTTTTTCGCATAGATCTGTTGCAGTTAAGTTTGTCAGCTATTTCGTGGCATGCTGCTGATAAATAGTTAAAATATAGTTCAGGGTCTTTCTGTGCTGATATTATATGCAGGTTAAGCTGCAGCAGATTGTCAGAAAAGTTATATTTTGCAGGATTTAACTGCATGAGTGTGTTAGTTACTGCATTATGCAGCTTAAGCATTTCTGTTGGATTGATAGCTCTTATAACAAGATTTTCGTCTGACAGAGTTTTTAAAATATAGTCTATTACAGATTGGTCATTGTATTTAACAGCTTTATAAAGAATGGCAGCAGCAGCTTCAGGATAATAAAATCCAAATGTATCTGCTGAAGAAAATGTCATGCTGCTGTTATATGAAACAATGTCAGGATACTTTATGGAAAAGCTCTTTTCAAGACATGTAAGCGCTTCTTTTTTTGAAAATATGAATTCAGATAAGGTATGGCATGTCCTGCTTATTCCCCAGTGGAAGGAACATTTGTGTCTGTCTGTAAAATAAACGTTTATCTCGTTTATATATTTTTCTACATTAAAATCATTATTATGATTAAAAAGTAAAAGGTTGTTATAATCCTCAGTTCGGTAAAACCATACAGGGTAAGAACAGTGTCTTTTAGCGTATTTAGGAATAAGGTTAGATAGTTCACGCTGGTAGTTATCAGAATCATTGTCTGATGTAAGACGAAAGGCTGTTATAGTAAAGTCTGGTATTGTTAAAATACTTATTCAGTATGGTTAAGGTATCATCATCTGGCATATATGTATTCTGTATAAAAAGCTGGTGGATGATACCATTAATAAGAATATTGTAATCCATAGTCTGTATTTCTCCTTTGTGTAAAACTTATCTTAAATAGTTGATAGTGTCATGAAAAATCCCAGATATATATGTATCTTAATATTTAGCATAGGTACATTTTATTATGTAAAAAAATGTATCCCGCTTTTTATCATAAGTTATAACCGGTCTAAAAGCAAGTAGTTTTGCAAAATACTTTTATAAAAATGAGTTCTAAAATGGTACAATTTGCATAAAAATGTATTGTATCTATGAAAATAACTATGAAAATATTATGATGATATCAGGGTTGAAATAAAACTTAGGGATTGAAGACCCGTTAAACATGAGAAGGAAGCTGTTTAAGAAGTAAATCAGCAGAATTCTAAGGTGATTATTTCGTTATGGGAGGTAGCAATGGGAACTGAAGGTAAAAATCGTGAGCAGAGAAGAAAACTAAATAAGGGACGTGCTCACGCAAGTAAAGCAACAGCTATTGTTATGGCTGGTCTTATGGCAACGTCTGGAATATCACTTCCAGCAGGAACACTTGCATTTGCATCAGAAAATGATAAGCTTCTGGCTTTTGCGGGGGCAGAAGGCGGAGGAAGATTCGCGACAGGTGGCCGTGGGTTTGATGTTTATGTTGTAACTAACCTTGCTGATTATGCGAAGGGAGACACACCTATAGAAGGTTCACTTCGATATGGTATAGAAGAATTCGCCAAGGATAAAGGCGGAACTATGATAGTGTTTAATGTTGGAGGAACAATAGCACTTAAGCAGACACTTACATTCCGTGACAGAAAGAATATAACAGTCGCTGGTCAGACGGCACCTGGTGATGGTATTACACTTTCTGGCTGGGATACTAATATAAGTAACTCAGAGAATCTTATTATAAGATATATGAGATTCAGGCCAGGAGCAGCCAATGTCCATACTGGTGGTGATTCCATGGATGCTTTATGGGGCAGGGATAACAAGACATTTATGATTGATCATTGTTCATTCAGCTGGAATACAGATGAAACATTATCTACATATAGAGGTAAGGATGGAACTGTACAGTGGTGTATAGTATCAGAGAGCCTTACAGTATCAGGACACTCTAAGGGACGTCATGGATATGGCGGTATATATGGAGGAGATAATGTAGTATTCCAGAACAACTTAATGGCTAATCATACATCCAGAAATCCAAGAGTTGGTGGAGGCTGCATGGGTGATCCTACTAAGGATGGTGGAAGCACAGCAACACTTCAGATAAGCAATAATGTTCTATATAACTGGGGATATAATACCTGCTATGGTGGAGGTTATGCCTATACTAATTATATTAATAACTATTTAAAATCAGGCGTTGGTACAAGAGAACAGGTTAAAAACCAGGTTGTTGACATGGGTGAGAAAACTAAGCCAGGTGGTTTCTATGTTAATGGAAACTACATGGAGGGTAATGATGCAGTAAGTGCAAACAACGCTCTTGGTGAAAAAGATGTCCGGAGTGACAGAGGGTCCAAACAAGACAGAGGTGGCAGATAAGCCTTATAGTGCAGAAGGCTTTGACAGTGTTTCTGTTGTTTCAGCAAAGGATTGTTATGAGCCTGTGCTTACACAGGCAGGAGCAACATATCCATATCGTGATGCTATCGATGCAAGAGTTGTAGCTGAGACGAGAACAGATTCAGGAAGATATGTAAATACAGAGGATGAGGTAGGCGGATATCCTGCGGCTGCTTCTGAAAGAGAAGACTCCTTCGATACTGATAAGGATGGAATACCTGATGCGTGGGAAATAACACATGGTCTTAATCCGAACGATGGTTCAGATTCCAAGAAGATTAATAAATCAACAGGTTATGCATATGTTGAGGAATATTTTAACGGACTTGTAGAAAATGTTGAAAAGGCAGACTATAAAGCACCTAATCCGGATGTAACTATAGACCTTAAAGATAATGCACAGTATAGCGAAGGCGATACAGTTACTGTGACTGCTAATGCCAATGCTAATAATGGAGGCAATATTGCTAAGGTTGAGTTTTATAATGGAATAAAGCTTGTAGGAACTGCTGATAAAGCACCTTATACATGTGATTATAAGGGACTTGAGGATGGAACATACAATATAACAGTAAGAGCCTATGATAACGATGGTAACCAGACACAGTCTTCAGTATCCAAGCTTCATATTAACAGTACTGCAGGAACCGGAGAGTGGACAAGCAGTGATATAGGTAATCCAGGCGTAGCAGGAACTGCAAGCTATAAGGATGGAGTTATGACTGTTAAGGGTGCTGGAAAGCTAGGAAAAGAGTGAAGGAAGTGTATCAGGAAGTAAGTATGCAGATGCTAAAACCGATGATTTCCAGTATACATATATCAAGTCATCAGGTGATGCAGAGATTATAGCAAAGCTTGATTCATCAACTATTGTAGATAATCATGTGTTTACAGGAGTTATGTTCAGGGAGTCACTTGATCAAGGCGCTAAAACAGCAGCACTTGGTATGTCTATGGTTAAGATAAGTAATGAAACAACATGGTCAACTTATCTTGCTGGCAGAGATAAAACTGATGGAGATATTTCAGATATATCAGAAACTATTGATTCGCCTGAATCAGCAAGTAAAGCTGGAATACCACTTGTAAGAGATCTTCACTATAAGACAGGTGCAGAATTTAACGGAACATGGTTTAAGCTTGTTAGAAGAGGAGATACATTCACAGGCTATGCATCAGATGATGGTGTTAAGTGGATTAAGGTTGGTTCAAAGACTATTGAAATGAATCAGGATATATATGTAGGCTTTGCTGTAGATGCGAATAAGGCGGCCAATGATCTTGAAAATATGACAACAGCAAAATTCTCTAATATTCAGGTCAATGAAGAGTTTGTTGATGTTGAATATCAGCTTGATAAGCTTACAACGTCTGGAGCTGATTATGCTGTTGCAGGAAATGATTTCACAACACAGCTTGAAGCAGATAAAGGATATAAGCTTCCTAACGATATAAAGGTATCAGCAGGCGATAAAGAGCTTAGTGCAAATGAGTATTCTTATGATGCAGAAACTGGTAGTATAGTTGTTAAGGGCAGCAGTATAACAAAGTCTGCAAAGATAGTTATAAGTGCTAAGGCTGTCGAGGATGTTAAGATAACATATTCACTTAAGGCTTATGGTGATACAGATGATGTATCAGTAACACAGCAGGATGAAAAGCTTATTATTAACCAAAGTGCAGCTAAAAAGCAAAATGACAGCTAAAAAGGGTGATAAAGGAAACAATGTTTCATATGTGTTATTCCCAGAATCTAAGGATGCTTCAAAAATGAAACTAAAGATAAAGATAGATTCGTTTGTTAGTGAAAATAAAGAAAAATCAGGAGTGTATGTAGGTGCTTTCCAGACAGCAGGCGATTATTTATACAATTCTGTTTCATTCAGGAGCACAGGAGATGGCAATGCATTATCACCTTACTGGATTAAGCATGATACTAAGACACCTGCTAAGGATGGTAACGCTGGAAACGGCTCACCAAAGATGGCTATAAACCAGGATGCAGTATATGAAATAAGTATTGAGAAGAAAAAAGACAATACTTATTATGCTACATTTAAAAAGAAGAAGGCAGTGATGTGATCAACGAAAAGACATTCAAATCATCAGATTCTTATCTTTTACCTGACACATCAGCTCAGTTTGGTATTGCGATAAACAGTGCAAGTGCAACTGTAAGTGATGTGGTACTGACAGATGATGAAGGCAATGTATTATATGACCAGAATAATATATTTAAACCAAAGACCTCAGGTTCAGAGGCTTTAAAAGTATCAGCTCTTGGTTCAGTTATGAAGGCAGAGGAAACATCAGAAAAAGGATATATATCACAGAAAAAGGGTGATGCAGGTTCTAACACAGGTTATATTCTTCTTCCAGAAAACAAGGACCTCGTTTCTATGTCAATGACCTTAAATATTAAAGATTATTATATAACAGGCAGTGAAGCAAAGAGAACAGGTGTATTTGTAGGTGCATTCAAGACATCAGACAGTATGGCTTTTTTGCATCACTTGGCTTCAGGGGATATGATAAGAAGGTTAATACAGATGCACTCTCAGGTTATTGGATGAAATCTAATGGAAATTCAGGTAATGGATCTCCAAAATATGAGGTTGAAACTAATAATAAATATAATGTTACATTTACAAGAACTGATGCAGGTTATGTAGCAGAGTTTACAAGTCTTGGAAAGCCTCTTCAGGTAGATGCGAATGGCGTAGCAAAGTATTCTGATAAGAAGGAATTTAAGTGGAAGGATATGGTGCTTACAGCAGATGATTCTGTATCTTATGGAATTGCACTTGTAGGTGCAGGAGTAGAGATTACTGACTGGGTGGCAAAGGATGCTGCTGGCAATGTGTTATATAACCAGAAAGATTATTATAAGGATGCTGGTGTAGCACCAACAGTAACAGCTGTAAACAAGCCAGTTGTATCAGATGACCGCTCATCAATAACTGTTTCATGGAATGGTGAGGGAGCAGAGCTTGATGGAAAGTATCGTGTGGAGGTATCAATGGATAATGGAGCAACATATACAGAGGTTGATACTACAGCAGAGAATTCATACACATATTCACCTGAAAAGTCAGGAAGCTACAGATTCAGAATAACTGGTATATGTGGAACTGAGGTAAAGAACTCTATGGAATCAGAGGCTGTTAAGTTCTCACTCCCTATGACAGCACCAGAAATAAGTGCTAAGTCAGAAGATGCTTCTAATACTATTACATGGGAGCCGGTACCAGAGGCAGTAAGCTACAAGATATACCGTTCTGAAAGCAGAAATGAAGGATATACTCAGATAGGAACTTCTACACAGGGAACTTATACAGATAGTACAGCACAGAATGAAGTGCCTTATTTTTACAGAGTGACTGCAGTGGGCACTGACAATGAAAGTAACCAGTCGGCTGCTGTTTCAATAATGGCTACAAAAGGACATACAGGCGAGTATATGTTTGGTTCAGAGGCAGCTGTTATGACAGTTGGTGAAAAATCTAATGATACGGTTATTGACAAAGAGGCTCATATTAAGTGGTCATATGATAAAGCAGGAAGTTTTGTTGTTACATCGGTAGTGATAAGATAATGTCAGGTAAGACATCAGCAGGAGATGAAATATCTGCTGATATTCCGCTTAAGTCAGGCAGAAATGAGGTTAAAGTTGAATTCACAGATGAAAGTGGAGTAAAGACATATAAGAAATTTAATTTCGTAAAACTTGATAAGTATGATATTGTTGTAGATGCAAACGCAGCAAAGAGTGAAGCAGTACAGAAAATCACAAGAGATGAAACATCAGCAGATGTATCTGAAAAACCAGTATATGCAACTATAGCAGATGCAATAGCTTCTGTACCATCAGATAATAAGGAACAGGTAGTTATATATGTAAAGAATGGAAATTATCATGAAAAAGTCCGTATAACAACACCATATATAACTATTATAGGTGAAGACAGCCAGAAGACAGTACTTGAATATGACGCAGCAGCTGGAAAGACAGATCCAGCAACAGGCAATACTTATGGTACATCTGGAAGCGCTTCATTAACTATAGAGGCTACAGCTAATAATGTGGCATTAGAGAATATAACAGTAGCTAATTCATTTGACTATCCTAAGGAAACGATAGAAGGAAAAATGGCAGTTGCTCTTCTTACAAGAGCAGACCAGCTTATGTTTAATAACGTAAGGCTTACAGGATGGCAGGATACATTACAGGCAGATGGTGGTAAACGCCAGTACTTTAAGAACTGTTATATAGAAGGCTGTGTAGACTGGATATTCGGCAGCGCACAGGCTGTATTTGATGACTGTGATATAGTTGCAAACAAAGGCGGGTATGTAACAGCAGCAAGTACAGACAGCACAAGATCAACAGGTTATGTATTTATTAATTCAAGATTATTAAAGAAAGATGATAGTGTTTCAGATAATAGTGTAGCACTTGGAAGGCCATGGAGAGCTAATGCCTGTGTAACTTATGTTAACTGCTATATGGACAGCCATATTAAGACAAATGGTTATGATAACATGGGTGGAAATAATCATGAATCAGCACAGTTCTATGAATATCAGTCATATGGCAAGGGCTTTGCGGTAAATGTTAACAGACGCCAGTTAAGCAGGGCAGAAGGCGAAAAGCTTACAGTTAATGGAGTATTTGCAAGAGAATCAGGAGAAGGAGCAGCGTTTAATACACCTTGGAATGCTGAAAGCTATTATGCAGAATCCGCTAAGAATTATGCAACAGAGTCTGCAGAAAAGACTGATTTTACAGTGCTTGATGAGACAATAAAGAAGGCTGAAACTTTAAATGCGGCAGATTATAAGGACTTTAGTGAAGTTAAGAAAGCAGTTGATGAGGCAAAGGCAGCTGATAGAACTGTCATATCACAGAAAGAGGCTGACAGACTTGCAGGTAACATAACAGCAGCTATAAACAAGCTTGAGAAAGTTTCACCAGCACCAGATCCAACACCAGCGCCAGACCCAACACCAGCGCCAGATCCAACGCCAGCACCAGATCCAACGCCAGCGCCAGACCCAGTACCAGCGCCAGAAGCAGGCAGCAGCGAAGATGGCAGCGTTAAGACAGCAGATAGTACAAGATCAATATGGTATACAATAAGTGCAGCATTATCAGCACTTGGAGCCGGATTAGCATTGTCAGGCAAAAAGAAATATAAAAAAGATGAAGAATAATTGTTATGATAATGAAATGCTGTAAAGGGCAGAGTGTCGAAAAGACATTCATGTATGTCATAAAATAAAACACAAAAATTCAGGCATATGATATTTTATTCGGAATAAAAACTGAATAAGTATTATATGTCTGGATTTTTTAATATTAAAGTTTAAAAGATTAAGATAAGTTTATAATAGCGTTTTGAATGTAAGTGTGATAAAATCATGTGGAAGCAGCGCAAGAATGGAGGATTATTATGAATATATATCTGGCAGGAGATTCAATAGTTCAGAATTACACAGATGAAGAGTTTATTGCAGGATGGGGGCAATATCTGCCTTATTATGTAAATAAAGATGCAAGGGTTATTAACTATGCAAAAGGAGGCAGAAGTTCAAGACTGTTTATTAACGAAGGCAGATTCGATGAGCTAGAAAAAGAATATAAAGGCAGGAGATTATCTTCTTATAGAGTTCTGTCATAATGATGATGCCACTAAAGAGTATAAAACGATGTTTAACAGACTGGTTGAACTTGGAGAAGCTGATGAAAATGGACGTTTTCCAGTAATACCTGGGGAAAAGGTATCAAAGGATTATATACCTGAGGAGTATATAGAAGCACTTATGAAGGATACATCAATAGCAGATAAAGAAGCAGTTATAAAAAGTGTGAGAGCAATTAATAACTCATACCCGCATGATGGATATTATCCCTATTCTAAAAATGCAGAAAAGGGGAGCTATAAGTGGTTTATAAAGCAATATATTGATATGGCAAGAGAACATGATGCAACACCAGTACTTGTAACAGCACCTGCACGTACACAGTTTACAGATGATGGAAGGATTAAAGATGGAAATGGACTGCATGGTGGAAATAATTTTGCGTATATAAGGGCAATGAGACAGATTGGTGAAGAAACACATACAGTGGTTCTTGATTTGTTTTCATATTCAGTAGAATTATTTGAGTCAATAGGATGTGCAGATATTCATAAATATACATCTATTAAGCAGGGGAATTAATAAGGGGATCTGGCCAGATGATTTTATTAAAGAGTTTAATAAACCAGATACTATATCAGAAAATACACATTTTAATAAATATGGTGCATGGCTGATTACCAAAGGATTAGTAGGACTTATAAAAAAGTGTGATGATAAACAGCTGTCTGCGCTGAAAAATGTAATAACAGACAGTGATTTCAGCATAAAAGCACCATTCTTATATAACTAATCAATAAGGAGAGTACAATGAGCAGAAGAAGGTTATCAAGAAAAGAACGTGAAAGAAAACGGAGGTTAACACAGGCTGCATTAATTGCTGTTGTTATAATAATTGCAATCGCAATCGTTTTTTTAGTAAAAGGATGTGCAGACAGAAAGAAATCTGCTGGTAAAATAAATAATAGCAGTGTGGTAAATGAAACAACACAGCAGGGAATCAATATGACAGAAACAGATAACAACAGTACAGCTTCAACAGTGAAAGATAAGACAGAATCTGTATCAGAGCAGAATGAAAATAATACCTCTGGTTCAAACGATAATTCTGCAGCAGGTGGTGGTGATTCAGGATTTGAAAATATAGGAAAGACTTCTAAAGGCTTTAATATTCAGGTGAAAAATGGAGCAACTTATATAGATGGATATTTAATAGCTAATAAGACATATGCACTTCCAAGTACATTTGTGCCAGAGAATCCAGAAACGCCTGTCACAGAGGCAAGAAGTAACAAGAGCCTTGATAAGGATCTTATGGCAGCGTTTAGAAAAATGCAGGCCGATGCAACTGCTGACGGACTTAATATATATATAGCAAGTGGATATAGGTCATATGATTATCGGTATCGTTATATAACAGATATGTCGCAAAGGATGGAAAGGCAGCAGCTGATACATACTCTTCAAGACCTGGTAACTCTGAACATCAGACAGGCTTATGCTTTGACCTTAACTCAATAGAGGACAGTTTTCAGTATACAAGTGAAGGAAAGTGGGTCAATAATAATTGTTATAAGTATGGCTTCTGCATAAGATTTCCTAAGGGGAAAGATGCATATACGGGCTATCAGTATGAATCATGGCATTTAAGATATGTTGGAACAGAGCTTGCAGAAAAGTTGTATAATAATGGAGATTGGATATCGCTTGAAGAATATTTTGGAATAACATCAGAATATCCAGACTAATATATTGGCGAAGTATTAGATTTTGTAATGAAATTAAGATAAAAACAAAGATGTAATTATAATATGCTGTAAGGGACAAAGGATGTTTGCCCCTTACAGCATATTATTTATTGTATTGTAACTTCTTCTATACTTGTTATGGATCCCGTGGTAGGAACTCTGTATAAAGATGTCTGGTCAGTGTAATATGAGAAAAATGTATATCGTTGTGTGCAGTGTATGCCAGATATTTCACCAACAGCAACATATTCAACCTGTGTTCCATCTATATTCATACGATAAAGACCCTGGTTTATCTCCGCCTTCAACATGGAAGAAAAGCTTGTTGCCGTAAACATTATAATTAATTATTTTCCCGGATTCCGGAGCATATAATAATTCAAGTGTTTTGTTTGATGAGTTAAGTCTTACTAGTGAATAGTTCTTGGAAAGATCTATATAGTAGGCATAACCATTAACCATTGTTGCAAGATAAGAATTGCAATCATAATAATCAGATATCTTGTTTGATTTTGAATCCATTGTTAAAATGTGATGCTTGTTTTCAGGGTCTGAAAAATATAGTTTTCCACCTGATACACTGGCAGCCAGATAAGGTGTGTCACTGATTTTGGATTCTTTTTTACCATCTATGCCAACCTGATAGAAGGTAAGGGCTGTCTGGTCATCATAATGCTGGTAATATATAGTATTTCCACAGAGTGCAGCAGAGCCGGAACGGTCATTATAAAGTATTTTGGCGTTGCCTCCATCAAGGTCACATCTGTATAAGCCAAAAAGCTGTCCACGGAATACCATGCCAATAGTACTGCTGTTAAAGTTATTCTTAACATAATATATGTACCTGCCACATACATTAAGTGATGCAACACTGTCTTCACTCAGCTTCGTGATACTGGTGCAGTCAGAATTCATAACGTATAATTTGTTATTGTCATTAGGGTTGGCAAAATATATTTTGCCATCATATTCGCAGAAAAGACCCCCGTTTATAAGGTTGCCAGATGTGTTGCCAACAGCACTCTCGTTGTTCATGGTTGTCTGGTGGTGACGATAATACATAAAACCACCAAAACCTATACCTGTAGCTGCAAGTATTATGATGACAGCTGTTATAATTTTTTCATAAGCGCCTCCAATATTTAAAGAAATAACTAATTACATATTACAAAAAATATGATACAATATCAATGGTTTTATCAGTTTAAAGTGATAAATGTAAAAATTATAGATACTGTTTAGTGAGGTTAAGATATGTTGGATTTAGGACAGATAAGAAACGAAATAGACGGAATAGATAAACAGCTTGTAGAACTTTTTGAGCAGAGAATGAAACTTACAAAGGAAGTTGCAGAGTATAAGATACAGACAGGTAAAAAGGTGCTTGACAGGGAAAGGGAAAAAGCAAAAATAGAGTCGGTCACAAAGCTTGTTAAAAATAAGGAAAATGTTCATGCTATTGATGATCTTTTTTCACAGATAATGGCGAATTCAAGAAAGGGACAATATCAGCTGTTAGAGGCAATGGGGCAGACATTAAGACAGCCATATGAGGCCATAGATGAGATAAAAAAAGATGGAGTAAAGATTGTGTATCAGGGAATACCAGGTGCATACACACAGGAAGCTGCCTGCAACTTTTTTTGGAGAAGACTGTGATAATTATGATGTGCCTACATGGCGTGATGTTATGGAGGCAGTTAAGAATAAAGAAGCAGATTATGGTGTGCTTCCAATAGAAAACTCTACGACAGGAAGCGTTGTCGGAGTGTACGATCTTTTACAGGAGTATGATAACTACATAATAGCGGAAACATTTGTAAATATAGATCATGTTCTTGTAGGACTTCCTCGGCACTGATATAGATAAGGTTACAACAGTATATTCACATCCACAGGGGATTATGCAGTGTGACAAGTTCCTTAATACACATAAGGACTGGCAGAGAATCAATCAGGCTAATACGGCTATGGCGGCAAGAATGCTTTTAGTGAAAATGATAAAACACATGTTGCGATATCAAGCAAAAAAGGCTGCACAGATATATGGACTTGAGGTTTTAAAGACAGGTATTGCAGATTTATCTAATAATACGACTAAGTTTGTCATAATAACTAACTCACGTAAGTTCTTAAAGAATGCAAACAAAACAAGTATTGTATTTGAGACAGCTAATGAAGCAGAACATTGTATAATCTGTTAAGCCATATAATATATAATGGACTTAATATGTATAAAATAGAATCAAGACCAAGTGAATCAAAGCAGTGGGATTATAAGTTCTTCGTTGACTTTGAAGGAAATATAGATGATCCGAGGGTTATGAATGCATTAAGAGGCATAGAAGAAGAGGCAAAGTCTATTAAACTACTTGGAAACTATTAAATAATGGCAATATTATTGATAGCTAACATTGTTTATGAAAAATATAATTGAAATATATCTTAATATAGTGTAACCTATTGATATAAGCTGTACAACTGGCGGAAAGCATATATAGGATATCAGATAGAATATTCAGCATGGTGTTGAAGTATGTATCATTGCATTGAAGTAAGTATATGTGGTGGGATTACCCACAGGGAGTACAGTAATAATATGTTTATCAGCCGACCGCCTGGGCAACCCTGTAAAGGTTACTCAGGATGGGCGGCTTTTTATATATCTGTTGTTTTATTAGTTTACAGTAACAGCTATATAAGAAGCAGACAATCCAGGTAACATTGTAGTTAGTGTCTTAACGCATAAGGCATGGCTATATAGTGATTTATAAAATGCGTAGAAATGAGGATTAATATGCAGATTACAACATTGGAAAAAGAATTATCAGGATGCGCTTATCCAGGAAGAGGAATTGTTATTGGCAGATCGGAAGATGGAAGTAAGGCAGTAACAGCGTACTTCATTATGGGAAGAAGTGCCAACAGCCGTAACAGAGTATTTGTAGAAGATGGTGAAGGCATAAGAACAGAGGCTTTTGATCCAAGTAAGCTTGAGGATCCAAGTCTTATAATATATGCACCAGTAAGAATACTTGGTAAGAAGACAATAGTTACTAATGGTGACCAGACAGATACAGTTTATGATCTTATGAGTTCTGGAAAGACATTTGAAGAATCATTAAGAACAAGAGAGTTTGAACCTGATGCACCTAACTTCACTCCTAGAATATCGGGTCTTATGACAGTTGATGACGGTAAATATGACTATGCAATGTCTATATTAAAGAGCCACAACGGTAATCCTGACCAGTGTGACAGATATACATTTACTTATGATGCACCAGTTGCCGGAGAAGGACATTTTATCCACACATATATGAACGATGGAAATCCTCTTCCAAGCTTTGAAGGTGAGCCGGCATGGGTAAAGATTGATGGTGATATTGATACATTCACTAATATGATATGGAACAATCTTAATGAAGATAATAAGGTATCACTTTTTGTCAGATTTATTGATATTAAGACAGGTAAGTACGAAACAAGAATTATCAATAAGAATAAGTAATATAAAATATTTGTGTATGTGTATTTTTGCATAAATGATATGGGTTCAAAATGTATGGAAAATACACAGAATAGAGAAATAGTGCGCAAAGAAGCAGCGCAAGAATGGAGATTATTATGAACGAATTTCAGTTAAAATATGGATGTAATCCTAATCAGAAACCTTCAAGAATATTTATGGCTGATGGAAGTGAGCTTCCAGTAGAAATATTAAATGGTCGTCCGGGATATATCAATTTCCTTGATGCCTTTAACGGATATCAGCTTGTAAAGGAGTTAAAGGAGGCAACAGGACTTCCAGCAGCGACATCTTTTAAGCATGTATCACCAGCAGGTGCAGCAGTCGGACTTCCACTCTCAGATGTTGAGAAGAAGATATACTGGGTTGATGAAAGCATAGGTGAACTTTCTGCATTAGCATGTGCGTATGCAAGAGCAAGAGGTGCTGACAGAATGTCTTCATTTGGTGATTTTATATCACTTTCTGATGTGTGTGATGTTGCAACAGCAAAGCTTATTCAGCATGAAGTATCAGATGGTATTATAGCACCAGGTTACGAGCCTGAAGCTTTAGAGATTCTTAAGGCTAAGAAGAAGGGTAACTATAATGTTATTAAGATCGATCCAGCATATAAGCCAGCACCTATCGAAAGAAAGCAGGTATATGGTGTGACCTTCGAGCAGGGACGCAATGAGTTTAAGATTGATGAAGAACTTCTTAATAATGTTGTTACAGACAATAAGGATATTCCACAGCAGGCTAAGATTGATCTTATAATTGCACTTATAACACTTAAGTATACTCAGTCTAATTCAGTGTGCTATACAAAGAATGGCCAGGCTATTGGTATTGGAGCAGGACAGAAGTCAAGAATCCATTGTACAAGACTTGCAGGACAGAAGGCTGATAACTGGTTCTTAAGACAAAATCCTAAGGTGCTTGCACTTCCTTTTAAAGAAGGTGTTGGCAGAGCTGATAGGGATAATGCTATTGACCTTTATATAGGCGATGAGTATATGGATATTCTTGAAGATGGAGCATGGGAGAGAGTATTTACTGAAAAGCCGGAAGTATTCACAGCAGAAGAAAAGAAGGCATGGCTTGCAACAAACACAGATGTTGCACTTGGTTCAGATGCGTTTTTCCCATTTGGTGATAACATTGAAAGAGCATATAAGAGCGGTGTTAAGTACATAGCACAGCCAGGCGGTTCAATCAGAGATGATAATGTTATTGAAACATGTAACAAGAGAAATATAGCAATGTGCTTCACAGGAATGAGATTATTCCATCATTAATAAGCCTGTATATAGAACTATATAGAAAAAAGTACCCTGTTATCTGGTAGTGATACCTGATAGCAGGGCTTTTGTTTTATATGGTTGTTTTATATAGTTAGTCTGGAATAAATGTGAAATCTCTTATAGAGAAGGCTCCTGTGCCCTCGAACATAAAGTAAAGGGGCTTTATTCCAGAAGGATTGCTTAAATGTAGCTCAATGGTTTTCCAGTTATCTGAATTATTATTGTGTAATGTGTCAGATATGTCTATATACGTGCTGGCGTTCTTATTATAGTCTTTAAATTCTTTATCTGCATAATCCATGTCGGTTGTTATGCTTATGTATCCTTTAGCAGTACCTTTAATATTGATTTTAATTAGTATTTTTTTGGATTGCTGTTTATCGAAATCAAAGTATTTATATCCGATTATGCAGCCATTCTGTATATTTTTAATATATTGATCATCACCAGCTTCCCTGTCATCTCCATCCTGTGTTACATAAGGCATAAGTAAGAGTCTGTCTTCTTTAGTTATATCAGGTGTTAAGGAGAGGTTTCTTACATGACAGGTTATATATGCCGGATATGTACCATAAGCATCAAGAGCTGTATTGTTTAATCCACAGCTTGTTGCTTCTGCCTGATGTATATATCCGTTTTTTTCAATATTTATTTTCTCAGCTACACCCTGTCTGCAATAAGAACTATTGTTAGTAAAACGGTGGTCGAATATATAATACTGTCCATTTATGTCTATTATACTGCCATGAGTATTGCCGTTAGGATATGCTGTATTCTCTATAGTGTAACCGCGTAGTCCTATATCAGAGGCGGAATGAATACGTCCTCCGTATACAAAATCACGATCTGGATAAGTGCTTGTTGCATAATGCAGTCCATTAACGCGTGCAGAATATATAAAGTAATAGGTGCTGCCTATTTTACGCATAGAGGAGGCTTCGAAAAACCAGCATTTTCCGGACATTTAAAATCTCTTGGAATAATGATATGTGGAAGTTCATACATAGTCATCATATCTGGCATAAGACGGCATACAAAAGCACCCTGCATGATGCGTCCATGTTCATCTTCTGTTTTTTTAGGACAGAAACCTGAGTATAAATATACGCTGTTATCATCATCAATAAAAACACCTGGGTCAAACTGGACATAATCACCTGGTGATATGCCATATACTCGTCCATCTTTTGTTTTTACATCGCCAAGATATTCAAATCTGCCAGCAGGACTATCACATACAGCTACAGACATTCGTGATGAGTGGGCAACAGAATAGTAAAGATAATATCTTTTATCAATACCCTGCACAACATCTGGTGCAAAAAGCAACATTCTTTCCTCTTTGTGAGGATGTTGCCTACGGTTATAAATTTCTCCTTCGAACCTCCAGTTTGATAAATTATCAACAGGCGCAGACCAGCACACATAGTCATTTTCACAGTAGGTTGTGCCGTTGAAGCGGTCGTGGCTTCCGTATATGTATAAACGGTTATTAAATATGTGAGGTTCTCCATCGGGGATGTATTCGTAACTTGGAAGGTAAGGGTTAAAAATAGGTTTCATAAAACACACACCTCCTTAATTTATATTTATAATTATACTTTATAAATATAAATTAAGAAAGTGCTTAAGAGTGTTTTTTATGCTTAATATATATAATTAAAAGAAATGCTTAATGGTAATTATTTGAATTTAAATGTATTCTCAAGAGTATCCCACTTAGTATCTTTTTACTAAAGTTAAGTGGTGTTCCGTCTTCAAGCTTATATCCGGATGGATCTGCGTTT
>VOFC01000520.1_pt1 | contig 58000 bp, 66 predicted proteins | sample 5384161 | NCBI WGS metagenome assembly VOFC01 (sample SAMN12384722, study PRJNA508395) | human gut metagenome | isolation source: healthy gut B | host: Homo sapiens | reverse complement strand
GCCAGGTGGACGGCACGCAGCGGCGCTGCACTTGAGACAGGCTGCCGCCTGCGGGTGGCGGCGGGGTGCCTCTACGCGCTGCGCCACAATGCAGGCAACGGTCACACCTGCCGCCGGGGATAAACTGCTTGAATCTACGTCGAAAGCCTTCTCCGCCTGCCGCCCGATGACCTCGAAGCCGCGCTCGACGAGCTGCTCTCTCCGAGGAAGCTGCGCGCACCCGCACGTTTGACGGGTGGAGTACATCTACCTGCCCGACCTGCTCTCCGCCGAGGAGGACATTGCCGCGCGGCTCGGCCAGCTTTCGACGTTCCCCACCGAGGCCCCGCTGACGCTGGACGCCGATATCCGCGTGCTGGAAAATGGCCCAGGGCTTTGCGTACGCGCGCTGCAGCGGCAGGCCATACGCCCGGCGCTGTCCAGCCGCGTGATGGTGCTGACCGGCGGCCCCGGCACCGGCAAGACGACGACGGTCAACGCGATTCTGAGCCTGTACGAGGCCCTGTATCGACCGCGTGGCACTCTGCGCCCCACGCCGCGCCCGCCAAGCGGTTGAGTGAGCTGACAAAAACCACGCTGCATCGACGATTCACCGCTTGCTTGAGGTGGACTACAGCAGCGGCAGCGTGCGGTTCATCCACAACGAAAAACCTTTTTAAAATATGACGTCATCATCCTGACGAGATGAGTATGGTGGACGTCAAGTTGTTTCCAGGCGCCGCTGGCTGCGGCGCGGTACCACTGCCGCATCATTATGGTGGGCGACGCCACCAGCTGCCCAGCGTCGGGCCGGGCAACATTCTGGGCGAGATTTTAAAGGCGAACGTTGTGCCGACGGGTACGTCTTGACCGATATTTTCCGCCAGGCGCAGCGCAGCCTGATTGTCCAGAACGCCCACCGCATTGTCGAGGGGCATGCCGCAGAAGGGCGGCCGAAGGACGATTTCTTCCTCGATCGAGTCCAACGGGCCTTGCCTTCGCCAAAGCTGGTCTGCGACCTTTGTCAGCACGCGGCTGCCGAAAAGCCTACGGCTTTGACCCCGTGCGGGACATTCAGGTGCTCTGCCCGACGAAGGTCGGCCCCACCGGCAGCGTTGAGCTGAATAGGCGGCTTGCAGGATATTCTGAACCCGCCCGCCAAGGGCCCAGGCAGATCGGCACGGCGGAGAGCGCCAAAATATTACGTCTGGGTGATAAAGTCATGCAAGTCAAGAATGACTACGACATCACGTTTGAGCGCGCCGCCGAGGCAGGTGTCGGCGCGTACAACGGCGATTTGGGCATCATCACGGCGGTGGACGGACGCGCGCAGCGTGACGGTCCAGATGGATGACAAAAAGTACACCTACACCGCCGACCAGCTCAATGAACTGGAACCCGCCTACGCCGTGACCATACACAAAAGCCAGGGCTCGGAGTTCCCGGCCGTGGTGCCGCCCGTGATGGCCGATGTGCCCGCCCGACTGTGCTACCGCAACCTTTTGTACACCGGCGTGACCCGCGCGCGGAAGCTCTGCGTTTGCTGACCGGCACCGCCCGCACCGAGCAGACTATGGTCGAGAATGTGCGGCAGAATATGCGGTACAGGGCTGCGGGCTGCGCGGCGACACTATTTGCTGAAGGGCAGAGAGGGGTCGCCCTCCTTACACCGACGGACTGGGGGTTGAAAAAGCCCATGAAACAATATGACATCGGCGAATCGACCAATGGGAACGAAACCGGAATTGACCATCCATATTGCAACGGAGGAGCAGGGCGTCGTCTTCCGCCAGCCGACCATCGGCGCGGGTGGATACCGCACCAATACCATCATTGCGGTGGGGGACGAAGCCCCGAAAAATGGTGGGCCGCGCCCCGCCCATATTGACTTGGTGCGCCCGCTGCGGACGGCATCATCCAGGACCATCGCATGACCAATGAGCTCATCGTCCGCTTTGTCAATCGAGGTCTGCCGTTCCCGCATCTTCAAGCCCCGCATCGCGGTCTGCGTGCCGGCGGCCATCACCGGCATTGAGGCGACGCCGTTGTGGGAGTCCGTCATGGCGGCGGGAGCCAGAGCAGGTGTTTTTGGTGGATGAGCCTGTAGCCGCCGCACTGGGGGCGGCTGCAGATTCGCCAGCCCCACGGCTGCATGGTCGTGGACATCGGCGGCGGCTCCACCGACATTGCGGTCATCAGCATGGGCGGGCCGGGTCAAGGCCGCCAGCCTGCCTGTGGCGGGCAACGCCTTTGACAGCTGCATTGCCCAGTATATCCAGCAAAACACTAAATTGCCATTGGACCGCTGACCGAACAGCTGAAAAAGCAGGTCGCCTGCTGCACCCAGGAGCGAGTTTGAGGGCGTGGAGGTGCGCGGCCCGTGGAGACGAACCTGCCCGCGCGGCGCTCATCTATGCTACCCGCGACCTGTACGAACCCGTGCAGGAGCTGGCCGCCCGCATTGCCAACGCAGCCCGCAATGCTGGAAAGCACCCGCCCGAACTGGCGGCGGATGTGTCCGGCACTGGCATTTTGCTGACGGGCGGCGGCTCGCTGCTGCGCGGGCTGGCGGCATATTGCGGGTGAGCTGCACACCGATGTAGCCATCGCCCCTGACCCTTGAACTGCGGGTTGGCGGCACGGCCATCAGCCTGAGCGAAGGAAAGTATCTGAGTGCCGGGTTCCGATGCCACGCCGAAGGTGTGGAAAAAGCTGAACCATAGCCGAATCTTTTTCGGGGGAACCTGACACCCACCCGGGACCCTTTCACCGGAGCGCACGTAGGGGCTGGCACGCCCGGCCCCTGTACTTCCCCGCAAATATCCGATACCGAGAAAACGTCGGCCCCTCTGGAGAGGCCGGGCAGCGGGTGGGGGAGAGAACTTCGCGGCCCGAAATCGGCCTCCCATAAGCAGTCGTTTTCCACCTCCTCCAGAGGAGGCAGGGGGGGAGCGCCTCCCGCAAACGCCTATAAAGTATGGGGTGCGAACCCCTGCGTACTTTAAACGAAATCAAACGAAAGGTGAACTCCATGGCTGACATCACCTGAATATCCGCCCTGCGCGACCAATATTTGTTCGGTTTGCGCGGCTCAATCCCGTGCAGCGGCAGGCGGTCTTTGCCACCGAGGGCCCGCTGCTGATTCTGGCGGGCGCAGGGCTCCGGCAAGACCACCGTGCTGGTCAACCGCATTGCCAATATCATCCGCTTTCGGCTCCGCCCACGGCAGCACAGAACTGCCGCGCACTCAGACCGAGGCCGACCTCAACGACCTGCGCACTGCCGCCGTCACCAATGGCCGCGACCTGCCGCGGGAGACCGCCTATCTGGTGCCCCGCACGCCCCTGAACGCTGGCCATCACCTTACGAACAAGGCCGCGGGCGAACTCGAAGGAGCGTCTGCGTGCCATGCTGGGCGACACGCTGGGCGGTGACGTCAACGCGTCCACCTTCCACTCCGCCTGCGTGCGGATGCGCCGCGATGCTGAGCGCATCGGCTTCCCAAGAGCTTCACGATCTACGACTCGACGACCAGCAGCGCGTCATCAAGCAGATTTACAAAAGACCTGATGATCGACGACAAATTCCTTGCCCGTCAAGTCGGCCATCGGGCAGATTTCTTCCTTTAAAGATAAGCTCCTGTCCGCCGAGGATGTGGCGGGGAGCCGTTCGCCAATACGAAGGCGCAGCTCGTCTCCAAAAATCTACACGGCCTACGCGGGCCGCTTAAAAAGGCCGCGGGCGCCATGGACTTTGACGACCTGATCTTCCACACGGTCAAGCTGCTGCAAAATGACGCAGAAGCGCGGGAATATTACCAGAACCGCTTCCGCTATGTCGTCGTGGACGAGTATCAGGACACGAGTGTGGCGCAGTTCCATCTGGTGCGTCTGCTGGCGGGCGGCACGAACAATGTCTGCGTCGTCGGCGACGATGACCAGTCTATCTACAAATTCCGCGGTGCAACGATTGAAAATATTCTAAACTTCGAGAAGGTTTTCACCGGGGCAAAAACGATCCGTCTGGAACAAAAACTATCGCTCCACCGCTAACATTCTGAACGCCGCCAACTGCGTCATCCAAGAACAACATGGGCCGCAAGGGCAAGACCCTCTGGACCGACCACGGCGACGGCGACAAAGGTCCACCACTACACCGCGACGAACGAGCAGGACGAGGCCAGCCACATCGCGGACGTCATCGGCGAGCACCTGCGGGAGGGCGCGCCATCTGAAGGACCACGCCGTGCTCTACCGGATGAACGCCCAGTCGGCCCCGCTCGAGACCTACTTTGCCCGCGCGGGCATCCCGTACCGCATTGTGGGCGGCCAGCGCTTCTTTGACCGCAAGGAGGTCAAGGACATCAACAGCTATCTGGCTGTCATCGTAAACCCGGGACGACGTGCGCCTGCGCCGCATTATCAACGAGCCTGCGCGTAAAATTGGCATGACGACGATTGAAAAGTCATCGCTGACCTGGCCGGGCAGGAGGGCGTGAGCGATGTTGGAGATCATCCGCCATGTGCGGACCAGTACGCGCAGCTCCGCCGGCGCCATTGCACCACTTCTAAGTTCTATCAGATCTATGAGCGGTTACAGGACTCGTCTGGAGAATGAAGCCGCTGGACGAGTTTGCCAGCGACGTCATCGCCAAGTCCGGCTACGAGGCAATGCTCAAAGCCGATGAAGGAGGACGGGCGAGACCCGCCGCGAGAACCTGGGCCAGCTGGTCAGCAGTATCAAGACCTACGCCGACCAGAACGGCGAGGACGCCTCGCTGGAGGGCTATTTGGAAGATATCGCCCTCATCAGCGACATTGACAACTACAACGACGACGCCGACCAGGTGGTGCTGATGACCATTCACTCGGCCAAGGGCCTGGAGTTTTCCGTATGTTTTCCTGATCGGCATGGAAGAGGGTGTCTTCCCCAGTGAGATGAGCAAATAATGGGGAGGCTGATCTGGAAGAGGAGCGCCGCCTGGCCTACGTCGGCATCACCCGTGCCAAGAAAGAGCTGTACATCTCCAACAGCGTCACCCGGATGTTGTATGGCCGCACCCAGCGCAATGAGCCCAGCCGCTTTTTGCGGGAGATCGAGCCGGGTATCTGGAAGAGACCCGCAGCCCGGTGCTGGAACAGCGCAGCCGTCTGGGCGGCTGGGGCAGCAACTACAGCGACACGGTGCCCGGCGGTGTCTCCGGGCTACCTGAACCGGGAGTACAACGCCGGGGAGAGCCGGGGCTTCGGTTCCGGTTACGCCGGGCGGGGAGTTCTTCAAGCGGCTGCGGCAGCAGTTATGGCTCCCATAGCGGCAGCGTGGGCGGTCCGGGCGGCTTTGGCAGCGGCTACAGCCGCCCGGCAGCACCCAAAACGCCTGCAAAGCAAATCAACTTTACAGGCACGCCTACTGCAAAAAAACAAACGCAAACACGACAAAACACTACGAGCCCGGCGATGTGGTGGAGCACAAAGTCTTCGGGCGAGGCACGGTGGTGGCGGTCAAGCCTGCTGCCGGGGACCAGATCGTGGAGATTCGTTTTGAAAAAGGTCGGCATCAAAAAGACCATGGCAAACTTTGCGCCGCTGACCAAAATTACGGAGGAATGAGAGTATGATGACCGTTCGGATCGCCCACACCCCGGAGCCGGAAAAGGTGGTGGCCGCAGCGGCCAAGCTCTGCTACCCGATGCCAATATCACCGACCTGCTGGACGGGCTGGACGAGGAAAAGACCGCCCGCTTCCTGACCATGCTCAGTGACCTGGGCCACGCAAGCCCCATTGAGCACGCCAGCTTTACCTTTGGCATTGAGGGAGTCAGCCGCACCCTGCTGGCACAGATCACCCGGCACCGCATTGCGTCGTTCAGTGTCCAGAGCCAGCGGTATGTCCGGCTGGACGATTTCCGCTATGTCATCCCGCCCGAGATCGAGGCCATCCCCGAGGCAAAGGCAGCGTTCATCGAGAGTATGAACGAGGACGCCCAGCGGTATCTTGATCTCGTGCAGAAGCTGGAGGACGGCCACACCGCCCGCCTCATGGCCGAGGGAATGCCTGAGAAGCAGGCCCGCGCTAAGGCCTCCAAGCAGGCCAACGAGGACGCCCGCTTTGTGCTGCCCAACGCCTGCGAGACGAAAATGGTAGTGACGATGAACGCCCGCAGCTTGCAGAACTTCTTCCACCTGCGGTGTTGCAGCCGTGCCCAGTGGGAGATCCGGGCACTGGCCGAAGAGATGCTCCGGCTGGTCTACCCGGTGGCACCCCACCTCTTTGCCAAGGCGGGCCCGGCCTGCGTTTCCGGCCCCTGCCCGGAGGGAAAAATGTGCTGTGGCCGCACGGCGGAAGTCCGTGCCCGGTATGCCGCGCTGAAAGGGGAACCGCAGAATGGTTGATGCAAAAAAGGCACCCTCATCGTGCTGGAGGGGCTGGACGGCAGCGGCAAGGCGACTCAGGCTAAACTGCTGGCCCAACACCTGAAAGAAGCAGGCAAAAATGTCCAGGAGATCACATTCCCGGATTATGCCAGCGATTCCAGCGCCCTGGTCAAGATGTATCTGGCCGGACAGTTTGGGGACAAGCCCGATGATGTGAACGCCTACGCGGCGTCCAGCTTTACGCGGTGGACCGTTACGCCAGTTACAAAACCAGCTGGGGCAGCTTTTTACGAGGCGGGCGGCGTCATCATTGCGGACCGCTACACCACATCGAATGCAGTACACCAGTGCTCCAAGCTCCCGCCGGAGCAGTGGGAGAGCTTTTTGCAGTGGCTGTTTGATTATGAGTTCCGGCTGCTGGGACTGCCTGCCCCGGATGAAGTCATCTACCTGCAGGTAGACCCCGCCGTGAGCCAGAAGCTGATGACGGGCCGCTACCATGGCGACGAGAGCAAAAAAGACGTCCACGAAAAAGACGTGGAGTACCTGGCCCGGAGCCGGAACGCGGCGGAATTCTGTGCGGCCCATCTGGGCTGGGAGACGGTCCACTGCACCCAGGGCGATGCCATGCGGAGCATCGAGGACATCCAGAGCGAAGTGCGGAAATTGGCCCAGCGGGTTATTTGAGAATAAAGGAGGCATCCTATTCATGTATCGTTTGATGCAGCCGTCGGATCGTGCGGCGGTTGGCACTCTGGCAGAAAGAGCGGGGGGGATACGGCGGAGTTTATCAACACCGCCATGGACCGTTTTGCCGGGGAACAGAATGTTTACGTGGCCGAAGAAAACGGCCAGATCGAGGCTGCGGCATTGGCGGTGCCGGTCACGCTGCAGGGCCGCCCAGGCAATTACCTGTTTGGCCTGTGCGGGCAGGGCAGCCTGATTTTGGCGGGTTTGGTGGATACTCTCTGCGCCCAGCAGAAGCTGCGGGGCGCGGGCTTTACGGTGGCCGCGCCCACCAGCCCGGAGCGGGCAGCGCTGCTGCAGGATAAGGGGTTCCAGAAAGCTTTTGCCCTCCGCTGCCTGCCCCGGGAAGTGGAGCGCAACCTGTGGAGCCAGGCTGAGTTTGACTCGGTGACCGCCAAAAAGCTCTGCGAGCTGCGGGAGCGATTCTGGCCGGATACGGTCATGCTGACGCCGGAGAAGATGGCCGTGGTGCTGGGAGACCTGTACTCCCGCGGTGCCACCATCGTGTCCAGCGAGCAGGGCTACGGCATCTATTTCCGCAAGGAGGATACTCTCTATTTTGTGGAGCTGATGGCCGAGGATGACCGTTCTGCCGAGAAACTGATGGAAGCGGCCCGGGAGAAAGAGGTCATCGTGGAAAAAGCTGTTATCACGGTGGGTGCTGCCCAGAACCTGTTCCTGGGCGAGGGCACCCGGCAGGACTACGGCATGATCCGCTTTGAGGGCGAGCCCTTTGATGTGAGCGAGAGCTATCTGCGGCTGATGATGGAAAATGGCTGAAGGAGTGCGTATGGCACACAAAAATTCCCACAGCGCCCCCCGCAAAAAGGGCGGGGCACTGAAAATTGTTCTGGTGCTGCTGGTACTGCTGCTCGTGGTCGCGGGCGGCGGTGTCTGGATGGCAAAGCGGGAGATCGACGGCGGCACGCCGGGCGAGGAAGTCCCCGTGAGCATCCAGCAGGGCAGCGGCGTGAGCACCATTGCCAACGCGCTGAAAGAGGCGGGGGTGATCAAATTCCCGCACCTGTTCCGCTGGTACGTCGGCAAACAGGGAGCTGCCGCAAAATTGCAGTACGGCGAGTTTACGCTTGCACCCGGCAGCTCCTACAACGACCTGATCGAGGTGTTGTCGGAGTATGCCAAGGCCGAGAGCGTCCGCCTGACGTTCCCCGAGGGTACCACCGCCATCGCCATGGCCCGGAAGATGGAGGATGCCGGCCTCTGCACGGCTGAGGAATTCCTGAAAGAGGCCAACACCGGCGATTTCAGTGAATATAAGTTCTGGCAGTATGTCCCGGACGACAAGGACGCCCCGGACCGCTTTTTGAAGTGCGAGGGCTATCTCTTCCCGGATACCTACGAGTTTCTGAAAGACGATACCGTCCACCATTATGTGGCCACGTTCTACGCCCACTTTGACAAGCAGATCACCGACGCCATGTACAAGCAGCTGGACGAGCAGGGGATGACCCTGCCGGAGCTGATCACGCTGGCATCGTTCGTGCAGGAGGAAGCGGGCAACGACCAGGACGATAATGTGGCCCAGGTGTTCCGCAACCGGCTGGCGGAGGGTTCGCCCTACCCCAAGCTGCAGAGCAACGCCTCCAGCCATGTCCAGAGCGATGCCGACAACAACTACCTGTGGAACTGGGTGGCCCCCTATTACGGCGGGTGGGACAGCATCCCGGCCAACATCCGGGACGCCTACGACACCTACAACTGCACCGGCCTCCCGGCGGGCCCCATCTCCAACCCCGGCCTTGCGGCCATCCGGGCGGCGCTGGACCCCAGTGTGACCCGGAAATCAAGGACTGCTATTTCTTTGTGACAGACCAGAGCGGTCATTATTACTACGCCAAGACCTACGCGGAGCACCAGAAAAACTGCGCCGAGGCCGACAGCGTGAATCAAAGCCTGAAGTAAAAATGCAATAAGCTCCCCGGCAAGGGGAGCTTATTGTGTGAATCAGAACGATAAAAAAGAGGATAACGTTATGTTGCAGATCCCGGAACTGCTGGCCCCGGCGGGCGATTTGGAGCGCCTGCGGTACGCCATCAACTACGGCGCGGACGCTGTGTATTGCAGCCTGCCTGAATTTGGAATGCGCTCGGCTCCGGCCAACTTTACGCCGGAGCAGCTGGCGGAGGGCGTCATCTATGCCCACGCCCGCGGCCGCAAGGTCTACCTGACCATGAACACCCTGCCCACCAATGAGGAGGCCGACCGCCTGCCCGAGGCCATCAAGTCCGCCGCGGAGGCGGGCGTGGATGCCTTTATTGTGGCTGACCTGGGTGTGCTGGACGCCTGCAAGCACTTTGCCCCGGACATTGATGTCCACATGTCCACCCAGACGGGCATCACCAACTGGGCTGCTGCCCGCGCCGCCTACAAGATGGGTGCCAAACGGGTGGTGCTGGCCCGGGAGATGACCCTGCAGGACATTGCTACCCTGCGGGACAAGACCCCGCCGGAACTGGAAATTGAGGCCTTTGTCCATGGTGCCATGTGCATGAGCGTCTCGGGCCGGTGCCTGCTCTCTAATTACATGGCAGGCCGTGACGCCAACCGGGGCCAGTGTGCCCAGCCCTGCCGCTGGAAGTACTATCTCAGCGAGGAGACCCGCCCTGGCCAGCTGTATGAGATCGGCGAGAACGAGAACGGCAGCTACATCCTCAACGCCAATGATCTGTGCACCGCCCCGTTCCTGGATCTTATCTGCAAGGCGGGTGTGGACAGCCTGAAGATCGAAGCGCCGCGCCAAGACGTTCTACTATGTGGCCAGCGTGACCGCTGCCTACCGCAAAGGCGCTGGACCAGTACCTTGCCGACCCGCTCAACGATGATTTCGCTCTGCCGGAGCAGGTGCTGGAGGAGCTGACCCGCACCAGCCACCGCCACTATTCGCCCGGCTTCTATTTTGGCCGGGAGCAGGCCCGTCAGGCCACCGACAGCGCCACCTACATCCGCGAGTGGGAGTTTGTGGGCACGGTGGACGGCTGGGAGAATGGCATTGCCAGCTGCCAACAGCGGGGCAAGTGGAGCCTGGGAGATACGCTGGAAGCCCTCTGCCCGGATGGCCGGAGCATTCCGCTGACCCCGGAGTGGATCAAAAACGAGGCCGGGGAGGCCATGGAGTCCACCCCCACGCGATGGAAAAATACACCATCCCCACCCCGGAGCTGCCTCCCATGAGCCTGCTTCGCCGGAAAGTCTGAGATTATTATACGGATCTACACAAAAAAGAAGCTCTCCTGCATGGAGAGCTTCTTTTCTTATGCAATCGTATCCAAAATCGTTCGTACTTCCCGGATAGTGGCTTCATCGGTCTGCCAGATGTCAAACTCGGAGAAGCCGGGCAGGCCCATGGGCACGCCCTCGCGGCGGAATATCATCCGGCTGTCAAGGACTTTTTTGCCCGAGAGGTGGAACGCCCTGGCACCCGTCTGGGCGGCAAGGTCCGGGAGGTTGGCGGGGCCGACGCCAGCACCCACCAGGATCTCAATGTCATTCCCGGCGGCCTGCACCAGCTGGTGGAGCAGGGACGCTCCCTGCGGGCACTGGCTGCCTGCCCACTGGTCAGGATGGTGGCAAGCTGCAGCTCTTTGGCGGCTTCCAGCGCCGCAAACGGGTTCCGGCAGACATCAAAGGCGCGGTGCAGCGTGCAAACTGCCGGGCGTCCGGCCTCCCGCGCGGCACGGCGGGCAGCGGCATAGATGGGCCGCAGCGCCGCTGTATCCAGATCTCCCTCCGGTGTCAGGGCACCGGTCACGATGCCGTCAGCCCCGGCGGCAACCAGCTCTGCGGCCAGCTGCTCCATCTGGGCCAGCTCATAGCGGTCGTAACAGAAATCGCCAAAACGGGGGCGGAGCAGTGCCCGCACGGGGAGGCCGGTTTCGGCCTTGACCTGCCGCACCAGCGCAAGGCTGGGGTGGTGCCGCCCACAATGAGGTCGGCACAGAGTTCCAGCCGGTCGGCCCCGCCGCGTTTGGCTGCAAGGGCGCTGGCCGTGCTGTCAACACAGACTTCCAGGATCATCTTACACACTCTCCAGGAACCGCACAAAGCCTGCACGGCCTGCCTCGTCCAGCTTGTAGACACCGGCATCGGCCAGCACCTGTGCGAACACATGGCCTACCTCGTCCTGCAAAATCAGGTGCACATTGTCGGCGTTCAACTCCGGGTGCTTTGCAAGGATCTCCTCTGCCCACGCAGCGTGCTTTTGCAGGGCTTCGGGGTACTCTGCGGTGGGCAGGTGTGCCATCAGCACATCAGCAAGGTCGAACAGCTCCTGCTTCAGGCGGCTGGGGAGCACGGCCAGACCCATGACCTCGATCAGGCCGATGTTCTCCTTTTTTGTGATGTGGTGCAGTTTAGCATGAGGATGGTAAACGCCCAGCGGATGCTCCGGGGTGGTGATGTTGTTGCGCAGGACGAGATCCAGCTGGAACTTGCCGTCCCGCATCCGGGCAATGGGGGTGATGGTGTTGTGGGGTTCGCCGTCCGTCTCGGCGTAGACGAAGCACTGTTCGTCCGTGTAGCCGCGCCATGCCGTCAGAATTTTATCTGCCAGCTCCACCAGCCGGGCATCATCGGCGCAGGTGAGGCGGATGCAGCTCATGGGCCAGTGGACGATGCCCGCTTCCACATCCTCAAAGCCGGGGAAGACCCAGGGTTTCTCGATGGGGGCTTTGGCCATGGCGAATTCATAATGGCCGCCCTGGAAATGGTCGTGGCTCAGGATGCTGCCACCCACAATGGGCAGATCGGCGTTGCTGCCCACGAAATAGTGGGGGAAGAGGGCCACAAAGTCCAGCAGCTTGCGGAACGTGGCCCGCTCGATCTTCATGGGGGTGTGGTTGTTGTTGAAGACGATGCAGTGCTCATTGTAATAGACATAAGGGCTGTATTGCAGATTCCACGCACTGTCGTTGATGGTCAGCGGAATGATGCGGTGATTCTCGCGGGCGGGGTGGTTCATCCGGCCCGCGTAGCCCTCGTTCTCCACGCAGAGCTGGCACTTGGGGTAGGAGCTCTGGGGGGCCAGCTTGGCTGCTGCAATGGCCTTGGGGTCTTTTTTCGGGTTTGGAGAGATTGATGGTGATATCCAGATCGCCGTAGGGGGTCTTGGTCACCCACTTGAGGTCCCGCTTGATGCGGTAGCGGCGGATGTAGTCCGTATCCTGGCTGAACTGGTAGAACCAGTCGGTGGCGGCCTGCGGGCCCTCATTTTCGTACCGCTCCTCAAAGTTGGCGCGGACGATGCTGGGCCGGGGGTGAGCACCCCCATGAGTTTGGTGTCAAACAGGTCGCGGGCCGTGGAGTTGTCCGCGCAGACACCACGGGCGACGGCGTCGTCCAGCAGTGTTTTCAGGATGGATTCCAGGTCGGTGTAGCACACTTCGCCCTCAGGCGCGGTGAAGCTGTCCAGCTGCATGGTCATGAGCAGCTGGTTGCGGATGTAAATTTCATCGTCCGGCAGAATCAGGCCGGTGTCCAGGCCGTAGTTGACGAGCTGCTGGATGGCAGTAGAGATATCGCTCACAGGACTGCGCCTCCCTCCGGGCGGATGGAGAGGACATGGCAGCGGCCCTCACCCAGAATGGCCTCCATGTTGGCTTTGAACCCCGCCAGAAGCTCCACGGGCACAAAGGCCTGTACGGTGCCGGCAAAGCCGCCGCCGTGGACGCGGACAGCGCCCTTGCCGCCCAGGAAATGTTTGGCCGCCGCAATGGTCACGGCCACCTCCTGGTGCTCCTTGTAACCGGCGGGGATCACGTTCTGCAGGTACTCCCAGCTGCTCTGGCCGGATTCGCCCACCAGATTGAGGAATGTGGTAAAATCGCCCTCCCGCAGGGCAGTGACCTGTTTTGCCACCCGGTCATTGTCCGCATAGATATGGAACGCGCGGAGGACAGCCCGGTCGCCGCACTGTTTACGGCACTCCGGCAGCTTTGCGATAAACGTCTCAAAGGGAACATCCCGCAGCACCTCGCCGCCGCAGACAGCGGCCACGGCGCGGCACTCATTGGGGATGGCGGCATATTCGTCGGTCAGGTCGGCGTGGTCGGCACCGGAATCCAGGATGCAGAGGGCGAGGCCCGCCTGGGAGAAGTCCACGGGCACGGGCTCCACGATGGGCTTGGCGGGGTCGGCAAAATCAATGGTGATGATGTTGCCCACGCTGGAAGCCATCTGGTCCATCAGGCCGCAGGGCTTGCCAAAGTAGACATTCTCTGCCCACTGGCCGATCTGTGCAATGGCGATGGGGGAGACTTTCTCGGCCAGGAACAGATCGTTGAGGATGACACCGATCAGCACCTCAAAGGCGGCAGAGGACGAAACGCCGCTGCCCTTGGGCACGTTGGAGGAGATGTAGACGTCCAGACCGGAGAGCTTGGCCCCCGCTGGCGGAACGCCTCGCACTCGCCGCGCAGGATGGCGGCACTGGTGTTCTCCTCTTCCTTGCGGGCGGCCAGATCATTCAGGTCGATGACGCACAGGTCATAGCCCTCGCTCTGGACACGGAGCTGGCCCAGCGTGTTGGGGCCTGCGGCGGCGATCATATCAATGTTGACGCTGCCCGCCAGCACCCGGCCATGCTGGTGGTCGGTGTGGTTGCCGCCGATCTCGGTACGGCCGGGGGCGCTGTACAGCCCTGCCTCAGCATGGGGGCCAAACGTTGCTTCCAGCCCGTCCAGCACGGCCTCGTACCGGGCGGCCTGTGCGGGGTCTGCTCGGAAGCGCAGCAGTAGAGCGCTGCCAGCCGGGCAGCGTGAGCCCCACCGGACAGCTCCTGCTTCCAAACGGAAATAGGCTTCATCATTGCGTGTTCCTCCTCTGAACAAATGGTGCAAATTGCAGCCGCAGCCCACAGGGCGGGCTGCGGGAAAATCTTTCTAACTCTATAATAAAGAATCCGCGCCCAAAAGACCATGCGTTATTGTTGCATTTGAATGCAAAGTTGCCAAAAATTTTGCGGCGGATTTTTGTGCATAAATTCCTGCAAGTGGGCCAAAAAAATCCTCCAAACCGGAAAAGCACTGGGCACAAACCACAAAGAACCGTTCTTTGCGGTGACACGGCGCAGGGCCTGCCGATATGGAGGATTGGATTTTATACGGTCGTGTGGAGGATACGGGAACAAAAAAAGCCGCGTTCCGCTTTCTGAGAGCGGAGCACGGCCTTTTTGGAAAAGGAAATCGTTCTTTTGTTGGGAGTACCAGTATGAGTATGAGGGGGAACGGGGAAAAGCGCAAGGGAGCAGCACTCTTCCCCGGAAATTCAGGGAAATTACTTCATCAGGCTGCAGACGGCCTCCGCGTAAGCGGCGGGGTCATCCACGGGCAGGCCCTCAATGAGCTGTGCCTGTGCGTAGAGCAGGGCACTGTACTTGCTGACCTTGTCGGCATCGCCAGCCTCCTGGGCGGCTTTCAGCACCGCGAAGACAGGGTGGTTGACGTTCAGCTCCAGGACTTTATCGCTCTTGACGTCCTCGCTGCCGGGCTGCTTGGAGAGCACTTTCTCCATCTCGATGGAGAGAGGACCCTCGGCGGACAGGCAGACGGGATGATCTTTCAGGCGGGTAGAGACTTTGACCTCCTTGACCTTGCCGTTCAGGGCGTCTTTCATAGCGTCGAACAGAGGCTTGTTCTCGGCGGTGGCATCTTCCGCGGCTTTCTTCTCTTCCTCGGTCTCAAGGCCCAGGTCGCCGCTGTTGACGTTCTTGAACTCCACGGTACCGTCCTTGCCTTCGGCATCCTTGCGGGGATAGGTGCGGAGGATCTGCAGGCAGAACTCATCCACATCCTCGGTCAAGAGCAGGACATCATAGCCCTTATCCAATACCAGCTCGGCAGCAGGCAGCTTGGCCAGACGGTCGGTGGAGTCACCGGCGGCAAAGTAGATGTACTTCTGCTCGGCGGGCATCTTGTCGATGTACTCCTGGAGGGTGACCATCTTCTGCTCTTTTGCAGACCAGAACAGCAGCAGGTCGCGCAGGAGCTCAGCGTGCATCCCGTAATCCGAGTAAGCACCAAACTTGATCTGGCGGCCAAACTCTTTCCAGAATGCCTCGTACTTCTCACGGTCGTTGGCTAGCATGGCGTGCAGCTCGTTCTTGATCTTCTTCTCCAGAGCGTTGTGGATGAGCTTGAGCTGGTTGTCTTTCTGCAGCATCTCACGGCTGATGTTCAGGCTCAGGTCCTGGCTGTCCACGATGCCCTTGACGAAGCTGAAGTAATCGGGCAGCAGATCCGCGCACTTCTCCATGATAAGCACGCCGGAAGCATACAGAGCCAGGCCCTTTTCGTAGTCCTTGGTGTAGAAATCATAGGGGCGGTGGCTGGGCACGAAGAGCAGGGCGTTGTAATTGGCGGTGCCCTCGGTGCGGCTCACGATGACGCGGGCGGGGGCGGAGTAATCGTTGAACTTATCCTTATAGAAGCTTGCGTACTCTTCATCGGTCACTTCGCTCTTCTGCTTCTTCCAGATGGGCACCATGCTGTTCAGCGTTTCAAGCTCGGTGTAAGTTTCCCACTCGGGTTTGTAGTCGTCCGGCTTGGGATCGGGTTCGGGCTTCTGGCGGCTCTTCTCCCGCTCCATCTGGATGGGATAGCGGACGTAATCGCTGTACTTCTTCACGATGGCCACGATGCCGTACTCATCGAGGTAGTTCTCGTAGTTGTCGGTATCGGTGTTGTCCTTGATGTGAAGGATGATGTCGGTGCCTACAGTGTCTTTCTCGGTGGGCTCCAGCTCATAGCCGTCCGCACCAGAGGAAGTCCACTGCCAGGCCTCATCGGAGCCGTAGGCCCTGGAGATGACCGTGACCTTATCGGCTACCATGAACGCGGAGTAGAAACCCACGCCAAACTGGCCGATGATATCGATGCTCTCGTCTTGATTGTCTTTCTTGAAATCAAGAGAACCGGAGTGGGCGATGGTGCCCAGGTTCTTTTCCAGCTCGTCTTTCGTCATGCCAATGCCGTTATCGGAGATGGTCAGCAGACGGTTCTCCTTATCACGGGTGATCAGAATGCGGAAATCGCCCTTGTTCATCCCGACAGAAGTGTCGGTCAGGCTCTTATAGTAAAGCTTGTCGATGGCGTCCGAAGCATTGGAGATGAGCTCACGCAGGAAGATCTCCTTGTTGGTGTAGATGGAATTGATCATCATATCCAGCAGCTTTTTGCTTTCGGCCTGAAATTCTTTTTCGCCATAATCCAAAACCTCTTTTATATCAGATTAAGCACTGCAGGCAACAAATTGCTTTTGAAACCTTAGCACTCATAACTTTCGAGTGCTAATATACACCGCGGCGGCCCAAAAATCAAGGGGTTTCATAAAATGTTCAGAATTATTTGAGGCTGGCTTTACTTCTCTTTGTTAAAGCGCTATAATGAGCAGGTGCAAACCACACCCGCTCTGCAAGGAGCAGATGAAAGACAAGGAGGAATCGCCATGCGTCTGGAACAATGCCCGCTCCCCGGCGGCGGGAGTCTGACCGTCTATCTGCGGGACGCTGCCCAGGCCATGCCCAATGCGCTGCGCCGCCCGGTGGTGGTCGTGGTGCCCGGCGGGGGCTATAACCATGTCAGCGCCCGGGAGGCGGACCCGGTGGCCCTGCAGTTCGCTGCGGCGGGGTACCACACGGCCATCCTTACTTATGGTGTAGGGGAGGGCGCGCGGCATTACCAGCCCCTGCGCCAGCTCAACGCGGCCATCGGCCTGCTCCGTTCCCGTGCGGAAGGGTGGAACCTGCTGCCGGAGAAGATCGCGGTCTGCGGCTTTTCCGCGGGCGGACACCTGGCTCTTTCCGGCGCGGTGCTCGATTTGCCAGATGGCACCCCGATGCACCGCCCCAATGCGGTGCTGCTGGCCTACCCGGTCATCACAGCAGGGGAATATGCCCACCGGGGCAGTTTTGTCCAGCTGGCGGGCAGCGAAGAGACCCTGCCGCCCAACAGCCGTTCACGCTGGAGGACAAGATCACACCGGCCACACCGCCGGTCTTCGTCTGGCATACCATGGAGGACCAGACCGTGCCCGTGGAAAACACCCTCCTGCTGCTGACCGCTCTGCGCCGGGCAGGCGTGCCCTGTGAGGCCCATCTGTTTGAGAAAGGGCGGCACGGCACCAGCATCAGCACGGCTGAGGTGGATGCTGCCAGCGCGCACCGGCATCACTGGGTGGAGCTGGCGCTGGAATGGCTGGGAGAAACCTTTGATTTCGATTTGAAGTAAAACCTCTCACCGTTCCATCCCGCGGATGCGAGCGTGTCGCGGAGCTCCCCTCAGCAGGGGGCTAAAGATTGGTTCTGATAAAAATTCACAAAGAAACCGTTGATTTGTCACGGCGGCTGCCGTATACTGGTCAGCGGAGACAAACAGGAATGAGGGAATGAATATGGAAACCAAGATCTCGGTCAAAGATTTGATGATGCAGGCGTTTCTCACCGGCTGGGAGCTCTCGGATAAGAGCATCTCCCAGGACGAGTATCTGCAGAGCTCCATTGATGTGATCGAAGTGCTGCAGGTGGAACCGGAGAATGTCTACGCCGAGGAGGGCCTTGGCCTGCCGGACGGCGAAGAAGTGGATCATCTGGACGACCTGCTCCGTGCCGACGGCCAGTGGCTGTACTACGGCGTGGAGGAAGAAAACTTCTTCCTCATCCAGTGGTACCCGGATGTGGAGTCCGCCAACGCAAAGCTGGCAGAGCTGGAAGCCATGGGCGACGGCAGCAAGCAGTATCTGGTGGATTTCAGCCTCAAGCGGGAGAACCCCACGCGGGCCGAGAACTTTGGAAACTCCAACCCTGTGCAGCTCCGGTCCTGATTTGATTTTTTCTGGCTTTACAGCGAAAGGGAATTTGCCACATGCAGCTTTCTGAATTGGAACGGGAACGGCTTGCCGCCATCCTGGAAAAATACGACCGGCACCCGGAAGTGCAGCGGATGCGGGAGTTTATCCAGCATGGCGATGTGACGACCTACCAGCACTGCAAAAACGTGGTGCTGGTCAGCTTCTGGCTCAACCGCCGCTTTCATCTGGGGGCCGATGAGACCTCTCTGGCGGTGGGAGCTTTCCTGCACGATTTTTATTTGTACGATTGGCACAAGCGCAAAAAAGTTTCCAGGGGCTGCGCCGTCTGTTTGAGATGCACGGCTTCTCCCACCCGGGGTCTGCCTGCGTGAATGCCCGTAATTATTTCCAGATCACCAAAAAGGAGCAGAACATCATCCAGAGCCACATGTGGCCGCTGACGTTCCGCCACCTGCCCACCTGCCGCGAGGCCATCATCGTCTGTCTGGCCGACAAATACTGTGCTGTGGTGGAGAGCATGTTCCAGCGCGCCCGGGTGGCCGACGCGGATGCTCCGGACAATGAGTGGTAAGAAAGGACGTAAAACCAATGTCTCAGGAAATTACAAAAGAACAGATTGCAGCCTTTGATGCCGATTTCAGCGCCCAGCGCGCCAACCGTGTGGCCATGAACGCCGTGACGAACAACGGCCTGCTGGCTTCTGCCATCCGCCGCGAGGCTGTGGAGCAGGATGTCCATGAGTACTCCATCAGCCTGGAGCAGGGCGAGATCTGCAACCAGAAGCAGAGCGGCCGCTGCTGGATGTTTGCGGCCCTCAACACCCTGCGCTATCAGGTGATGAAGAAGTACGACCTCAAAACCTTTGAGCTCTCGCAGGCCTACCTCTTTTTCTGGGATAAGCTGGAAAAATCCAACTACTTCCTTGAGAGCATCCTCGACACGCTGGACGAGCCCACCGGCGGCCGTCTGGTGTCCTACCTGCTCACCTCGCCCGTGGGCGACGGCGGCCAGTGGGATATGTTGTGCAGCCTCATTGAGAAGTACGGCGTGGTGCCCAAGACCGCTTACCCCGAGTCCAAGGCTTCTTCCGGCAGCCGCGAGATGGATGCGACCCTGACCGAGAAGCTGCGGGAGGATGCCTGCATCCTGCGCAAGCTGCACAAGGAGGGCAAGGACCTGGACGAGCTGCGCACCCGCAAGACCCGGATGCTGGGCGAGATCTACCGCCTGCTCTGCATCTGCCTGGGCGAGCCTCCCAAGACCTTTACCTTTGAGTACCGCGATAAGGACAACAACTTCCACCGTGAAGAGGGCCTGACCCCCAAGAGCTTCTTTGAAAAGTATGTAGGCGTTGACCTGAGCGACTATGTCAGCCTCATCAATGCTCCCACCGAGGATAAGCCCTACGGCCGCAGCTACACCGTGCAGTACCTGGGCAACGTGAAGGAGGGCCGCGCCGTGCGCTACCTGAACCTGCCCATCGAGGAGCTGAAGAAAGCTGCTATCGCCCAGATGAAAGACGGCCAGCCCGTCTGGTTCGGCTGCGACGTGGGCAAGCACTCCGAGCGGGATTCCGGCATCATGGATCTCGACATCCGCGGTCTGGAAGATCTGTTGGATACCCGGTTCACCATGACCAAGGCCGAGCGCCTGGACTATGGCCAGAGCCTGATGACCCATGCCATGGTCTTCCAGGGCGTCAATCTGGATGAGAACGGCAAGCCCAACCGCTGGCGTGTGGAGAACAGCTGGGGTAAGGAGCCGGGCAAGGACGGTTACTACCTGATGACCGACCGCTGGTTCGATGAGTACATGTATCAGGTCGTGGTCAACAAGAAGTACCTGACCGCCGAGCAGATCGCTGCCTACGAGGCAGAACCCATCGCTCTGGAGCCCTGGGATCCCATGGGCTCTCTGGCCGTGGTGCGATAAATGCGGGGAATGACCTGTAAAGTAAAAAAATACAGTACAGATAAAAAATACCACTGTGCGTCAAAACGTGCACAGTGGTATTTTTTTTGTGTGTGTGGCTTATAATTTTTTGTATCCCGTCGGCTCGTCCTCTTTGCAGCGGTGCTCCATCAAGAACGTATCCAGCCAGCGGCCATGGCAGTCGCGGGCAATGCGTTCCCCGCCGCCCCACCAGACGGAAGCCGCACTTGGCGTGCAGGCGGCGGCTGGCCTCGTTGTCCTGCAATACGGTGGATTGCAGGGTCCAGTAGCCAGACGCATCGGCAGCGTTGCACAGAGCCGTGAGCAGGTGGAAGCCGACGCCCCGGCCCCGGAACTGCTCGCCCACATAGATGCTCACTTCCACCACGCCCCGGTAGCACCAGCGGGGTCTACCCGGTGCAGGGCGGCCCAACCGGCTACCACGCCGTCGTCCAGCACCACCAGACGGCAGTCCTTGGTGTGGGAGGCGTCCCATGCGGTATAAGGCGGGCAGGTGGTCTGGAACGTGGCGTGTTCCGTGGCGATCCCCTCTAAATAGATTTTGGATACATACGGCCAGTCTTCCGCAGTCATGGGCCGTGTCGTGATCTCACTCATACTTCTTTCCCTGATTTCTCACGCTATTCCAAAAGAGCTCTCCTGCCAGGGAGAGATGCTTTTTCAATATGGCAAGTATAGCAAATTTCGCCTCAAAGCACAACACTCAGACAAGGCCGGGGCGTGGACATCGCAGCCCAGGATGCAGATTTGTTTTGACAATACAGGCGGTTGTGATACAATAGAAGAAATCAACCGCTGTCGGACAGGCTCTTATTATAGACCTCTTTGGCAAAAAATGCAATCACTGTGGGGCTTGTCGGCTCCGGTATCACACCGGAAAAGGAGAACACACGGGAATGAAACTGAAACGGGTCCTTGCGAGCGCGCTGTTACTGGCCACCCTGCTCACCCTGCCGGCACGGGTAGCCCAGGCATCTGGAGCAAAAGGGGAGGCCAACATCACACCGGACACTCCCATGGCCAAGATCCGGTCGAACCCCAGCGTCATGGGGGCGGGGCTGTATACGTACAATCAGGAGCAGGACACCCCCGGGATATCCGCAAGTGGAAAGATACCACCCTGCGGGAGTATGTCAACGATTGCACCGCTGAGGACTGCGCCAAGGGCCTGAACCGGATGATCGAAAACTACAACTCCGGCATCCAGATCACCTATAAGCTCTACACGGACGAGGAGATCGCCGCCGTGCCTACCCGCCAGAAAGCAGAGATCTATTATTTTCCGGGCAGTGATCCCGGCGGCAAGTTCGTGCTGGTCATCGGCGGCAACGCCATCCACACCAGCGCCGAGATGCGTGAGGGTGTTTCCACGGCGGAGTGGCTCAATGAGCTGGGCTATACCTGCTTTGTGCTGCGGTACCGCATTGGCGATCAGGCGGCAGACAACGCCCCGCTGGAAGATGTGAGCCGGGCCGTGCGGTACATCACCGAGCACGCGGAACAATTCCATGTTCAGCCTGAGGACTACGCGGTGCTGGCCTATTCCTCCGGCGGGCAGATCGCCGGCCTGTTTGCTTCCGATTCCGACACGCTGGGTCACAAGGCCTATGGCGTGAGCAAGCCGGGCGCTCTGCTGCTGGGCTACCCCGTCAACAACTTCTTTGAGCTGAAACCCGTCTGGGGCCTCCTCATTGACCCTTACGCCGACGGCCCCCGCTACTTCGACTACAATGTTTCCGATTACATCACACCGGATTACCCGCCCGTCTACCATTGGTATGGCAAAAACGATGTGACCCTGGCGAAGATGTACACCCCGGCGCAGGGCCGTGTCATTGAGAAAGCACTGGTAAAAAACGGCGTGCCCCACATCTTCCATCACTATAATAATGCACCTCACAAGATCGGCCCGGGCCGCGGCACCGACGCGGAGGGCTGGATCACCGAGGCGGTCGCGTTCTGGGAGAGCCAGACCGCTGCCAAAGCGGCGGACACAGCCGCGTAACTCCCGGCAAATTTTTGAAAAAAGGGCGTGAACTCTGTGAAACCAAGCGCATGTCTTGCCAGCCTGGCGCTGGCCGCAATGCTGGCGCTCCCGGCTATGGCGCAGGAGCCCATCACCCCACAGACCACCATGCGGGAGATCCGCCAGAACCCCGCCGTTCAGGCGTCCGGCCTCTATACCGACATCCACACCTGGGAGCGGGACCTGGCCTGGTTCAAGAATACCCACAACAATGAGACGCTGGAAGAGGTGGTGGGCAGCGGCTCTGCCGCCAGCTGCGCGGCGGGGCTGAACCTGCTGATCCAGAACTACGAGTCTGGTACCCAGATCACCTATAAGCTCTACTCGCCGGAGGAGATCGCCGCCCAGCCCAGCCGGGACCACGCCGAGCTGTATTATTTCCCGGCGGATCCCCCAACGCCCGGTATGCCGTGGTGCTCTCGGGCAACGCGCTCTACTACAGTGGCGAGCTGAGGGGCGGCGTGTCCACGGCCTGGGAGCTGCACGAGCAGGGTTACGCGGTGTTTGTTCTGCGGTATCGCATTGGCAGGGAGGCGGGCAACAATGCTCCCATGGACGACCTGGGCCGGGCCATCCAGTTCATCACGGCCAACGCCGAGACGTTCGGCGTCCAGCCGGAGGGCTACGCACTGCTGGGGTATTCTTCCGGCGGGCAGATCGCCGGGGTGTTTGGCGATGCGGAAAAGGGCTGGCAGAAGTACAACGTGCCCAAACCCGGGGCGCTGCTGCTGGCGTACCCCAACAACTTCTGGCTGGCAAAGCCCGCCTACACGGCCCTGCTGGACGTGGACGACTGGATGCAGAAACACTATTATGATTACACGCTCTCCAAGCTCATTGCACCGGATTACCCGCCGGTGTTCCTGTGGTACGGCAAGAGCGACCACATTTTGAAGCTGTTCGGGTTCGATCAGCAGGGGCCTGCCCTCCAGAGTGCTCTGGAGATCGACGGTGTGCCCCACGAGGAAAAGGTATATGAAGACGCAGGCCATGGCATCGGCATTGGGCTTGGCACCGAGGCAGAGGGCTGGCTGAACGCTGCCGTGGCGTTCTGGAAGAAAGTAACCTGAGATTTTTAGGAGAGGGGAAAGAAAATATGAACACAAGAGATTTGAACGAAACGCTCCGCAGCCTGAACGTGGGCCTGCCTGACGATGTGGAGCGGCTGAAAGCGGCCGGGTACTACGAGGAGGCCATTGCCCGCATCGACGCCTACCTTGCTGAGGACTGGACCAAGACCCAGAACAGCCCCTACAGCCAGGGCCTGTGCCCCCACATGGATGTCCAGCCCGAGAACCCCACCCCCCACGGGGTGGACGTTCTGCGGGACGCTATGATCGCCCAGCGGGAGATCATGCGGCGGATCTCGGCGGAGTACACCTGGAGCAAGGCGGACGCCATTGCCGAGATGCAGCGCCGGGTAAAAGATTTTACGCCGGAAGAGTTTGAGATGCTGGACCGGGAAAACCGGATGGACTGGCGCTTTGTGGAGGGGGAGAAGCGGTATCAGAACCGTTTTGCTTCCACGCTGATCGCCACCCATGCGGACCTTGCCCGGCGGCAGATCGACCCGCCCGCCCAGCCGGACAGCGAGAAAGAGCGCTGCCGCCGTCTGCATGAGAAGATGGCGGAGCAGGGCAGCGCCAGCGCCCGCATCACCCTGAAAGCCAGTGTTGGCATGTCGGACGAGGCCTTTGCCGCCGCCCTTGCCAAGGCCAAGGCTGAAGGCCGGGACGCGGTGCATGTCCGCGCCTGGCTGCCGCTGCCCGCTGCCTGCCTCTCCCAGAGTGACATCGAGCTGGAGGAGTTCACCGAGGAACCGACGGTCATTGCCCCGGAAAACGCTCCTCAGCGCACCGTCTGCTGGGAGGCCGACCTCACCGAGAACCGCAGTTTCGGCGTCCAGTACAGCTACCGCAACACGGCAGTCTACACGGACCCCTCTGATACGCCCTCTGCCCCGCGAGCAGCCGGATTTTGACACCGAGGAGCAGCCCTCCCACATTGTGTTCACGCCTTACATCAAGGCGCTGGCGGCCCAGCTCACGGCAGGCATCACCGACCCCATGGAAAAGGCAAAGCGCATTTACGATTACGTCACGCTGAATGTGCGCTACCACTACCAGCCGAGCTACTTTATCCACGAGTCCCTGCCGGAACACTGCGCCCGGGACCGCCGGGGCGACTGCGGCATCATGTCGGTCACGTTCATCACCCTCTGCCGCGCGGCAGGCATCCCGGCCCGCTGGCAGAGCGGCCTCTATGTCACCCCCCGATGAAGTGGGCTGCCACGACTGGGCCATGTTCTATGTGGCCCCCAAGGGCTGGCTGTATGCGGATTGCTCTTTCGGCGCCTCCATGGCCCGCCGGGGCGACGAAACGCTCCGCCGGCACTATTTTGGCAATCTGGATCCCGACCGCATGGTAGCCAACAGCGTGTTTGCAGCGCCGTTCACGCCGCCCATGCTGGGCTTCCGGGCCGACCCCTGCGATAACCAGACCGGTGAGGTGGAAGCGGACGGCGTAGGCCTCTACGGCGACGAGACCGTCTCCTCCAAAGAGCTGGTCCAGTATATTGAAGAGTAAAAATAAGAGCAAAAAGCTCTCTCTGGGAGAGCGGACACGGTAGCGCCTGAGAGGGCGAGGCCGCTGAAATAAATCCCGAAACACAGCGATACGATGTCTTTGGCAAAACAGAGCGCTCGTATCGCTGTCTGTTTTGAGGGGATACTACAGGAGAATATCAATGGAATTTCTGGCAATGTTATATACCGTGCTTCTGGTGGCCATCTGCCTGCTGCAGGCACTGCTGCTGTACCGCGGCAACAAGCCCCGGCGGGGCGGGGGAGACACCGAGGAGCTCAAGCAGTGGCTTGCCCAGCAGCTGGAAGCCCAGGCCAAATCCTTTGAGCAGAAGCAGGCTGCGATGGCGGAGCAGAACTATACCGCCATCCGCAGCGTGAGCGAAACGCTGCAGACCGCTGTGCAGGGTATGAGCAGCACCCTGGCCCAGGGCCAGAGCGGCCAGCAGCAGATCTTGACCCAGCGGCTCCAGAGCCTGGAAGCGGCCAACACCCAAAAGCTGGAAGAGCTGCGCAGGACCCTTGCCGACAGCATGACCGCCCTGCAGGCGGAGAACACCCGCAAACTGGATGAAATTCGCCATACAGGTGGACGAGCAATTGCAGGACGCGCTGCAAAAGCGGGTGAGCGAGAGCTTCAAGGCGGTCAACGAGCAGCTGGAGCAGGTGTACAAGGGCCTGGGCGAAATGCAATCGCTGGCGGCGGACGTCGGCGGGCTGAAGCAGGTGCTCTCGGGCGTCAAGACCCGCGGCATCCTGGGCGAGATCCAGCTGGGGGCCATCCTGGAGGAGATTCTGGCCCCGGAGCAGTATGATACCAATGTGGCCACCATCCCGGGCAGCACCCAGCGGGTGGAGTACGCCATCAAGATGCCCGGTGTGGACGGCAGCACCGTCTGGCTCCCCATTGACTCCAAGTTCCCCGGGGATACTTACGCCCACTTACAGGACGCCCAGGCTTCCGGCGATGCTGCTGCCGTGGAGAACGCCCGCCACGCGCTGGAACTCGTTCTCCGCAGCGAGGCAAAAGATATCCGCGAGAAATACGTGGAGCCGCCCTACACCACGGCATTCGGCATCCTGTTCCTGCCCTTTGAGGGCCTGTATGCCGAGGTGGTCAACGCCGGGCTTTTGGAAGTGTTGCAGCGGGATTATCAGGTCAACGTGGCAGGCCCCAGCACCATGGCGGCGCTGCTCAACAGCCTGCAGATGGGCTTCAAGACCCTTGCCATCCAGAAGCGCTCCGGCGAGGTCTGGCAGCTGTTGGGTGCGGTGAAGACCGAGTTTGACAAGTTCGGGCAGGGGCTTTCCAAGATGCAGCAGCGCCTCCGCCAGACAGACGAAGAGCTGGACAATCTCATTGGCGTGCGCACCCGGGCCATCAACCGGAAGCTGCGCGGCGTCCAGAGCCTGGATGAAGCCAGCGCGGCCACCCTGCTGGAGCTGGATACCGAGCCGGGCCGCCCGGTGACGGCTCGTTTGCCGGGAGACAATGAGGAGGATGCACGTTGAGGAGGGCGGCTCGCGGGGAGCTTTCTCCTCGGACACGAGACGGGCCATTCCATCGCCCGCCCTATTGCCTACGGCAACAGGGTTCCCACCCCAGCGGACGGTCCTCGGAGAAGCTCCCCGCGAGCCGCCCGAAAAAGCTGCCTCTTGCGAAAATTTTTAACGTTATGTTATACTGAGAACGGTTCCTAAAAGCAATGGCCAAACGGCCCCTGAATAAAACAAAAATCAAAGGAGAAACTTGCCATGAGCGTGAAACATATCAGCAGTGCGATTCTCGGTGTGGGTGTGGATGATACCACCATTGATCTGTTCGAGAGCCAGTACCCGGTCCCCACCGGCGTCAGCTATAACTCTTATGTCATTCTGGATGAGAAGACCACGATCTTGGATACCGTGGATCACCGTGCTACCGACGAGTGGCTGGCGAACGTCACCGAGGCACTGGACGGCCGCAAGCCGGAGTATCTTATTGTCTCCCACATGGAGCCGGACCACGGTGCCAACATTGCAAAGCTGGTGGCCCTTTACCCGGAGATGAAAGTGGTGGGCAACGCCAAGACCTTCCAGTATATGGATCAGTTCTTCGGCCCGGAGGCGGTTGCCAAAGACCGCCGTGTGACCGTAAAGGACGGCGAAAGCCTGAATCTGGGCAGCCACACCCTGACTTTCGTGTTCGCACCCATGGTCCACTGGCCGGAGGTCATGGTCAGCTATGAGTCCAGCGAGAAAGTCCTCTTCTCCGCCGATGGCTTTGGCCGCTTTGGCGCTGTGGCGAAGTTCGACGAGAAGGCCGACTGGGCCAGCGAGGCCCGCCGCTACTACCTGAACATCGTGGGCAAGTACGGCCCGCAGGTGCAGGCGCTGCTGAAAAAGGCTGCCGCGCTGGACATCAAGACCATCTGCCCGCTCCACGGCCCCGTCCTCACCGGCGACCTTGGCAAGTACCTGAACTATTACGATATGTGGTCCAGCTACAAGCCGGAGGAGCCGGAGAAGATTCTGGTCGCCAGTGCCTCCATCCACGGCCACACCCGCTCCGCCGCCCACATCCTGGCCGAGAAGCTCCGCGCCAAGGGTGCCAAGGTGGTGGAGATGGATTTGACCCGCACCGATGTCTCCTACGCCGTCACCGAAGCATTCCGCTGCGGAAAGATCGTTCTGGCCTGCGCCACCTATGACGGCTTCCTCTTCCCGCCGATGGAGTCCCTGCTGACCCACCTCAAGACCAAGGCGTTCCAGAACCGTACCGTCGGCCTGATGGAGAACGGCACCTGGGCTCCCATGGCGGCCAAACTCATGCGGGCCGAGCTGGACGGCATGAAAAACATGACCGTCTGTGATACCGTCGTTACCATCCGCTCTGCTGTCAATGCCGCTACGGAGGCGCAGATGGACGCTCTGGCGGACGAGATCGTCCGCAAATAAATCAAGCGGATGCAACAAGAAACACAAAGGCTCCCGTCATTTCTGGCGGGAGCCTTTTGCTGTATGTTTCTGTGTTATGAGAAAATTACTGCTTTTTGTAAATCAGGATTCCACTTGCAGCCACCAGCAGCCCCAGCACCACGAGCCCGGCACCGGCCTGCCCAAAGGCATCGCCCACGGCACCCACCAGCGGGCTGGCAGGGATCATGAGCAGACTGTAGGCCATGCCGTCCACACTGATGAGGGTGGCGCGCTGGTCACTGGGGATGTTGTCGTTGAGTTTCTGGCCCTCGTGCAGGAGCCAGACGTCAAGAACCCTGCACGAGCATACAGCCGAAGATGGCGGCCAGTGCAGGGGCCGCACCCACCAGCATACAGCCGGTGCCGCAGAGCAGGGCGCAGACAGCATAGAACCGCCGTAGGCTCTGCGGGTGGATCCGGCGGGCAATCTCAATGCCCAGCATGGCGGCAAGCCCGCTCAGCAGCAGAGGGAGAAAAGAGCAGGGCAGTGGGCCAGCCCAGTTCCACCAGGCGCTGCTGGACGAACATCTTGGTCAGGTAGCTGGGCACGCCGATAACGGCAGCGGAGACGATGAGCTTTGCCGCCAGCGGGCAGGAGCGCAGGACTTTGATGCTGTCCTTTACCAGTTGGACGAGCTGGCCGGGTAGATCGCGGAGCGCCTGCTTTTCCCGGCTGGCCTGTGCTTCGGTGACGATAGGGCTCTTCCATCAGGGCAGTGGCGAGGGTTCCGGTACACTCAAAGGCGGCACTCAGCAGGTAGAAACCGGAAAAGTGCAGAAAACGCTCCAGTGTGCTGGCGAGGGAGCCCAGAGCGGTGGTCAGATTCGTGATCTGAGAGCAGGTGGCGGAGACCTTTGAGGTAGTCGTCGGTTTTGCCGCACTGCTTGAGGCTGTCGTAGGTCAGCGCCGAAGTGGTGCCGGAGAACATGGTGCTTGGCAAACGCGTTCAGGCCCATAGCCACGCAGATGAAGAACAGGTTGGGGGCAAAGGCCATCAGCAGGTTATAGAGCACGACGCACACGCCGCCGAACACGAGGGCCTTTTTGCGGCCAAGCAGATCGGCCGCCATGCCGCTGGGCACCTCGCACAGGAGGCTGACGATGTGGAACACACTCTCGGCAAAGCCGATCTCCCAGAGGGAAAAGCCCCGGGCCGCCAGCAGCGCCACCCACACGGCATCGGTGATGCGCAGGCCGGTAAAGAAATAGTTGGTATATAAACAGGCAAGCTGCTTTTTTAAATTCATGGGGAACACCTTTCCTATCATAACAAAGAAATGTGCGCCCTTTTTCCGATTTTCAGGCAAAACAAAAACGCCCCATAGCAAAGCTACGCGGCGCTGAAAATCATGCTCCACGCTTTGCTGAAGGAGAGAAAAGGGTACACTTCGAGCCGGAACTGCATAAAATTTGCTTAAAAATTAAAAAGCAAACGCATTCCGGGCCATACCGTGTACCTCTCTTTTCTGCAAACTGTATGTTAAGACTACCATAGACGGAGCCAAAAGGCAAGCAAAAGCGCCAATTTCCCGGAAAATAGCCGCCCGCACTTGCAAATGGGGCAAAAGTGTGCTAAGATAACTCATGGTTATCAACACCAACAAACCTGAATACCTCGAAACGCAGCGACGGAGAAAGTACGCACGCAGTTCCACAGCAAAGAGAGAAGCTTCACCGGCTGAAAGGGCTTCCGCGTGGGGGTGTGCCGAAGTTCGCTCCTGAGCGGCCTGCGTGAACAGCCTGGATTTTGAAAGGCTTATTAGCATAGGACGGCGCGCCCCGTTACGGCGTTTGAGAGCCGCTGAGAGCTGTTTGTGCTTTCGGGCGGAAACCGGGTGGTACCGCGGAGTGAAATTACAGCGCTTCGTCCCTTTGCTTGGAGCTTGGCTCTGAGCAGGGGACGGGGCGCTTTTGCTTTGCCCCGCTTTGACAACACGAACACGAGAAGGAGAGAACATCCATGCAAGCAATGATCGACGAGCTGGCAAAACAGGCCGAAGCTGCCTTGAGCCAGGTCTCTTCCAAGGAAACGCTGGCAACTTTCTGGCAGGAGTACCTCAGCAAAAACGGTAAGATCCCTGCCCTGATGAAAAATCTGCGCTCTGTCGCGCCCGAAGAGCGTCCTGCCATGGGCAAGATCATCAACGAGCTCAAGCAGAAAGTGCAGGCGGACTATGACGCCGCTGCCGAGAAAGTCAAGCAGGCAGAGCTGGCAGCCCGCAACGCGGCCGAGACGGTGGACATCACCCTGCCCGCCAAGACCCGCACTGTGGGCGGCCTGCACCCCTGACGCTGGTCACCAACCAGATCATTGATGTCTTCTCCGGCATGGGCTTTGCCGTGGCCGATGCCCCGGAGATCGACGACGACGCCCACAACTTCACCCGCCTGAATGTGCCCAAGGATCATCCCGCCCGGGATATGCAGGATACGTTCTATCTGTCCGATGAGTTCCTGCTCCGCACCCAGACTTCCGGCGGCCAGATCCGCACCATGGACAGCCAGAAGCCTCCCATCAAGGTTCTGATTCCGGGCCGCGTCTTCCGTTCCGACTCCGACGCCACCCACAGCCCCATGTTCCATCAGATGGAAGGTCTGGTCGTGGACAAGGGCATCACTCTGGGCGACCTGCAGGGCGCGCTGAACACCTTTGTGCAGAAGCTGTTCGGCAAGGATACCCGCACCCGTCTGCGCCCCTCTTACTTCCCGTTCACCGAGCCCAGTGTTGAGGTCGATGTCAGCTGCTTTGAGTGTGGCGGCAAGGGCTGCCCCCTGTGCAAGCACACCGGCTGGATCGAAGTCCTGGGCGGCGGTGTTGTCAACCGCAAGGTGCTGGAGAACTGCAACATTGACCCGGACGAGTACTCCGGCTTTGCATTTGGCATCGGCATCGAGCGTATCGCCATGCTGAAGTACGGCATCAACAACATCGGCTTGATGTTTGAGAATAACCTGCAGTTCCTCAAGCAGTTCCACGAATAAGAGGGGAGAGAGCAAACAATGAAAGTACCTTTCAGTTGGTTAAAAGAACTTGTCGATATCGACGTCACCGCCCAGGAATTGGAAGAACGCCTCTTCTCCTGCGGCTTTGAGGTCGAGGAGCTGATCCCGCTGGATGCAGGCATCAGCAAGGTCGTGGTCGGTAAGATCACCTCCATGGAAAAGCAGGAGGGCACTCACCTGACCAAGTGCGTGGTGGACTGCGGCGAGTATGGCCACGAGATCCACATCAGCACCGGTGCCGCAAACATGAAAGTGGGCGACTGCGTCCCCGCCGCCCTGGATGGTTCCACCCTGCCCGGCGGCATCAAGATCAAGGCCCGCAAGATGCAGGGCGTGGAGTCCAACGGTATGCTCTGCTCCGGCGAGGAGTTGGGCCTGAACGATGATCTGTTCCCGGGCGCTGAGGTCTACGGCCTGCTCATCCTGCCGGAGGATTCCGTTCCCGGCACGGACATTGCTCCGGTCGTCGGCCTGGATGATTACATTTTTGATATCTCCATTACCGCAAACCGCCCGGATTGCCAGTCCGTTCTGGGCATTGCCCGCGAAGTTGCGGCCATCCTCGGCAAGCCCCTCCACATGCCCGCCATGGATTACAAGGCTGTCTGTGAGCCGGACGAGCCCATCACCGTCAAGGTGGAAGCTCCGGACCTGTGCCCCCGCTACATGGCACACTATGTCCGCAACATCCGGATGGGTGAGTCTCCCCGCTGGATGAAACGTCACCTGGCTCTGTGTGGTCTGCGCTCCATCAGCAACGTGGTCGATATCACCAACCACACCCTGCTGGAAATGGGTCAGCCCATGCACGCCTTTGACCTGAACAAGGTCGGCGGCCGTACGATTGATGTCCGCCGCGCTCACGATGGCGAGAAGATCGTCACCCTGGACGAGAAAGTGTTTACCCTGAACCCCAACAACCTCGTCATCTGCGATGCGGAGAAGCCCGTCTGCCTGGCTGGCATCATGGGCGGTGCAAACTCCGGGATGGATGAGAATACCACCAACCTGCTGTTCGAGTGCGCTACCTTTGCGCGCGATTCTGTCCGTAAGACCAGCCGCGCTCTGGGCCAGAACAGCGATTCTTCCGCCCGCTACGAAAAGGGCGTGGACCGCCATTCTCCGGAGCTGGGCCTTGCCCGTGCTCTGCACCTGATCCAGGAGCTGGACTGCGGCGATATCACCACGCTGGAATTTGACCTGACCGATGGCCGTCCCATTGAGCGGAAGCACATCGTCACCACTCCGGCCAAGATCTGCGGCGTGCTGGGCATCACCGTCCCGGACCAGACCATGATCGATATTCTCCGGCGTCTGGAATTCACAGTGGACGTGCAGGCGGATGGCAGCTGGGACGTCTCTGCACCTCTGTACCGTGAGGACGTGGACGACTTCCCCGATCTGGCGGAAGAGGTCATCCGTGAGTATGGCTACGACCACATTGTGCCCACATTCCTGAACACCGCTGCGGTTACCAACGGCGGTCTGAACTACGAGCAGAAGCAGCAGCTCAAGACCAAGCGCCTGCTGGCTGCCCAGGGCTTCTATGAGGCGTCCACCCTGGCATTCTACTCCAACGCGGAGCTGGATATGCTCCACATTCCGGAGGATGATGTTGCCCGTAAGGCGATCCGCATCCTCAACCCCATCAGCGAGAACCTCTCCATCATGCGCACCCTGCTCACGCCGTCCATGCTGAATGTCATCGTGGACAACCTGAAAAAAGGCAACAGCGAGGGCCGCCTGTTTGAGATGGCCCCCGTCTATCTGGCCAAGGAGCTGCCCATCCAGGAGCATCCCCATGAGCGCCAGACCCTCTGCATCGGCGCATTCGGCCCGGAGGAGGATTTCTTCACGGTCAAGGGTGCCATGGAGGCACTGGCAGCAGGCTTTGGTCTGAGCTTTGAGTATAAGCGCGAGAACACTCCGTGGCTGCACCCCGGCATCAGCGCCGCTGTGTACTGCAACGGCAAGCGTCTGGGCGTGTTCGGTAAGCTCTCCAATGAGATCAATGGTGAGCTGGAGATCGCAAAGGAGCAGAAAGACAGCCAGAACATCTATCTGGGTGAGCTGGACTATGAAGCCCTGATGTCCTGCGTGGACGGCGAGCTGAAGTATCAGCCCCTGAGCTCCTATGCACCCGTCAAGCGCGATCTGGCACTGGTCTGCGATGAGGCCGTCACCTGCGGCGAGATCCAGGAGACCGTCAAGAAAGCCAGCCCGCTCATCACGGAAGTCAAGCTGTTCGATATTTACCGCGGTGCAAACCTCGGCGAGGGCAAGAAGAGCATGGCATTCTCTCTGACTTTGTCTGACCCTGCTGCGGAAGTTTCTGCGGAGCAGGTGGAGCGCACCGTCAAGAAAGTGCTGGGCAACCTGAAATTCAAGCTGGGCATTGAGATCCGTTAAGGATAAACTGTCTTATTATATAAAGTAATATAAGCAAAAGACCGTCTGTGCATTGCATGGGCGGTCTTTTGCGTTAAAAGATGGAACTGCGGCGAGGGGCGTTCCATTCGAAAAACGCTCTTGGAGACATTTAGGTGAGTACATCTCAGATGAATGCAAAAAAACTTGAAAAAAGCAGCAGAAAAGTGTTGACAAGAGGCCCGGTGTGGTATTATACTTGAGCGCCAAGCGCTGAGGCAAAAGAATGACTTCCAAAGCCTCAGCGAGAAGCCCTTGAAAAGAACCAATAGACGTTAAGAAATCCCAAAGAGATTTGAGAGATTTTGAAACATCCAAGTTCAGAAAGTTCAAAAGCTTATGAAAAAAAGAGCTTGACAAAAAATCACTTCTGTGGTAAAATAATCAAGTCGTCAGCCGATCGGCTGAGGCGCTTACAGGACCTTGAAAATTGAACAATATCGAAAAACTTGTAACGGAACCTATTTTCGTGTTGGAAAAACACGGTAAACAATTCCAAACAAAGTAATTCACACAGGACGCAAGCGATTGCGTGCTGAGCGAAAACAAGATTTAACACTTTTAAGTGATAAATATCATTTATAAAGAGTTTGATCCTGGCTCAGGACGAACGCTGGCGGCGCGCCTAACACATGCAAGTCGAACGAGAGAGAGGGAGCTTGCTTCCTTGATCGAGTGGCGAACGGTGAGTAACGCGTGAGGAACCTGCCTCAAAGAGGGGGACAACAGTTGGAAACGACTGCTAATACCGCATAAGCCCACGACCCGGCATCGGGAAGAGGGAAAAGGAGCAATCCGCTTTGAGATGGCCTCGCGTCCGATTAGCTAGTTGGTGAGATAACAGCCCACCAAGGCGACGATCGGTAGCCGGACTGAGAGGTTGAACGGCCACATTGGGACTGAGACACGGCCCAGACTCCTACGGGAGGCAGCAGTGGGGAATATTGCACAATGGGGAAACCCTGATGCAGCGACGCCGCGTGGAGGAAGAAGGTCTTCGGATTGTAAACTCCTGTTGTTGAGGAAGATAATGACGGTACTCAACAAGGAAGTGACGGCTAACTACGTGCCAGCAGCCGCGGTAAAACGTAGGTCACAAGCGTTGTCCGGAATTACTGGGTGTAAAGGGAGCGCAGGCGGGCGATCAAGTTGGAAGTGAAATCCATGGGCTCAACCCATGAACTGCTTTCAAAACTGGTCGTCTTGAGTAGTGCAGAGGTAGGCGGAATTCCCGGTGTAGCGGTGGAATGCGTAGATATCGGGAGGAACACCAGTGGCGAAGGCGGCCTACTGGGCACCAACTGACGCTGAGGCTCGAAAGTGTGGGTAGCAAACAGGATTAGATACCCTGGTAGTCCACACCGTAAACGATGATTACTAGGTGTTGGGAGATTGACCCTCTCAGTGCCGCAGTTAACACAATAAGTAATCCACCTGGGGAGTACGACCGCAAGGTTGAAACTCAAAGGAATTGACGGGGGCCCGCACAAGCAGTGGAGTATGTGGTTTAATTCGACGCAACGCGAAGAACCTTACCAAGTCTTGACATCCCTTGACGATGCTGGAAACAGTATTTCTCTTCGGAGCAAGGAGACAGGTGGTGCATGGTTGTCGTCAGCTCGTGTCGTGAGATGTTGGGTTAAGTCCCGCAACGAGCGCAACCCTTATGGTCAGTTACTACGCAAGAGGACTCTGGCCAGACTGCCGTTGACAAAACGGAGGAAGGTGGGGATGACGTCAAATCATCATGCCCTTTATGACTTGGGCTACACACGTACTACAATGGCGTTAAACAAAGAGAAGCAAGACCGCGAGGTGGAGCAAAACTCAGAAACAACGTCCCAGTTCGGACTGCAGGCTGCAACTCGCCTGCACGAAGTCGGAATTGCTAGTAATCGTGGATCAGCATGCCACGGTGAATACGTTCCCGGGCCTTGTACACACCGCCCGTCACACCATGAGAGCCGGGGGACCCGAAGTCGGTAGTCTAACCGCAAGGAGGACGCCGCCGAAGCGTAAAACTGGTGATTGGGGTGAAGTCGTAACAAGGTAGCCGTAGGAGAACCTGCGGCTGGATCACCTCCTTTCTAAGGAGTCAGGCAGAAAGCGAAACATCCAAGATGATTCGCTTCCTGGAACAGGTGACAAGTTCAAGTAGAGTAGATATTGTTCGATTTTGAGGGCCCTGAAAAGGGAACTCAAAGACGTACCTTGAAAACTGAATAATAACTGCGAAACAAAGATTATAGTAAGTTCTTTTTTAAGAAATATTGCAATTTCAAAAGGAAGGGTAACATAATCTTCGTTGGCAAGAGAGAATCAAGAGGATACCAAATGTTCTTAAAGAACGTTTGAAAGGTCAAGCGAACAAGGGCGCAGGGCGAATGCCTTGGCACCAGGAGCCGAAGAAGGACGTGATAAGCTGCGAAAAGCTTCGGGGAGCCGCAAATAAGCATTGATCCGGAGATTTCTGAATGAGGAAACTCACCTGGGTTCATACTCAGGTACGTTGCACTGAAATTTAAAATAGGTGTATCGAGGGAACCGCCTGAACTGAAACATCTAAGTAGGGCGAGGAAGAGACATCAAACGAGATTCCGTAAGTAGTGGCGAGCGAACGCGGAAGAGGGCAAACCGGGAGTCGAAAGACTTCCGGGGTACGGAGCGCATTTAAGACTTAAGTTGCTAACCGAACGGCATGGGAAGGCCGGCCAGAGAGTGTGAGAACCACGTAGGTGAAAGCGACGAGAGCTGAGCGATTTCCAGAGTACGGCCAGACACGTGAAACCTGGTCGGAAGATGGGGGGACCACCCTCCAACCCTAAATACTACCCAGTGACCGATAGCGTATAGTACTGTGAAGGAAAGGTGAAAAGCACCCCGGGAGGGGAGTGAAAGAGAACCTGAAACCCTGTGCCTACAAGCACATAGAGCACGTCAATGTGTGATAGGGTACTTTTTGTAGAACGGTCCGGCGAGCGATTGTATGCAGCAAGGTTAAGGTCTTGAGCACTGGAGCCGCAGCGAGAGCGAGTCTGAAAAGGGCGTAAAGTTGCATACAATGGACCCGAAACCGGGTGACCTACCCATGTTCAGGTTGAAGTGGAGGTAAAGCTCCATGGAGGACCGAACCGACCTCCGTTGAAAAGGCGGCGGATGAACTGTGGGTAGCGGAGAAATTCCAATCGAACCCGGAGATAGCTGGTTCTCCCCGAAATAGTTTTAGGACTAGCCTCAGGTTAGATATCTGGAGGTAAAGCACTGAATAGCCTAGCGGCCGAGAGGTTAGCGAAGCTTATCAAACTCAGAATGCCAGAATATTGATGCCTGGGAGTCAGACAGTGTCAGATAAATGTCATTGTCAAAAGGGAAACAGCCCAGATCTACAGCTAAGGTCCCAAAGTCAGGTTAAGTGGAAAACGATGTGAAGATACGCAGACAACCAGGATGTTGGCTCAGAAGCAGCCACTCATTCAAAGAGTGCGTAATAGCTCACTGGTCGAGCGTCTTTGCGCGGAGAATTTAACGGGGCTAAACCTGGCACCGAAGCTTAGGCAATGTAGTGATACATTGGGTAGGGGAGCGTTGTATACGCGGTGAAACAGTAGCGCAAGCGGCTGTGGAGTGTATAGAAGTGAGAATGCCGGAATGAGTAGCGCGAATGCTGTGAGAATCATCATGGCCGAAAGCCTAAGGTTTTTGGAGCAAGGTTCGTCCGCTCCAAGTCAGCCGGGAGCTAAGGTAAGGCCGAAAGGCGTAGCCGATGCACATACGGTAGAGATTCCGTCACCACCAAAAGAGTTAAGCACAGGGACACATTTGAAGTCTCAGAGCCGGGTGTTGGTTCCGGTAGAGATCGAGGGAAGTTAGTACCGAAGTCTGGGATGGAAGATGGCGAGAAAAAAGCTGTGTGTATTTCTGAGGTGCCCGTACCGCAAACCGACACAGGTAGGTAGGAAGAAGATTCTAAGGCCAACGGGAGAAGGGTTGTTAAGGAACTCGGCAAGTTGACCCCGTAACTTCGGAATAAGGGGTGCTCACGAAATGGAGCCGCAGAGAATCGGCCCAAGCAACTGTTTACCAAAAACACAGGTCTGTGCTAAATCGAAAGATGACGTATACGAGCTGACGCCTGCCCGGTGCTGGAAGGTTAAGAGGAGATGTGCAAGCATTGAATCGAAGCCCCAGTGAACGGCGGCCGTAACTATAACGGTCCTAAGGTAGCGAAATTCCTTGTCAGGTAAGTTCTGACCCGCATGAAAGGCGTAATGATTTGGGCACTGTCTCAACAGCCCGCCCGGCGAAATTGTAGTACCGGTGAAGATGCCGGTTACCCGCGACAAGACGGAAAGACCCCATGGAGCTTTACTGTAGCCTAATATTGGGTTTCGATGTTGCATGCACAGGATAGATGGGACACAGGGAAACAATCGCTTTGGCGGTTGCGGAGTGGCCGTTGGGATACCATCCTTGCGATATTGGAATTCTAACCTGCGGCTCTGAATCGAGTCGGGGGACATTGTTAGGTGGGCAGTTTGACTGGGGCGGTCGCCTCCTAAAAAGTAACGGAGGCGTTCAAAGGTTCGCTCAGCTTGAACGGAAATCAAGCAAAAGAGTGCAAACGCAGAAGCGAGCCTAACTGCGAGACTGACGGGTCGAGCAGTAACGAAAGTTGGAGTTAGTGATCCGGTGGTATGTGAGTGGAAATGCCATCGCTCAACGGATAAAAGTTACCCTGGGGATAACAGGCTGATCTCCCCCAAGAGTCCACATCGACGGGGAGGTTTGGCACCTCGATGTCGGCTCATCGCATCCTGGGGCTGTATTCGGTCCCAAGGGTTTGGCTGTTCGCCAATTAAAGCGGTACGCGAGCTGGGTTCAGAACGTCGTGAGACAGTTCGGTCCCTATCTGTCGTGGGCGCAGGATATTTGATGGGAGCTGTCCCTAGTACGAGAGGACCGGGACGGACGTACCTCTGGCGCACCAGTTGTTCCGCCAGGAGCATAGCTGGGCAACTACGTACGGATTGGATAAACGCTGAAAGCATCTAAGCGTGAAGCCGACCCAAAGATAAGATATCCCACTGATTTGATCAGGTAAGATCCCTTGTAGACTACGAGGTTGATAGGCACGATGTGTAAGTGGAGCGATCCATTCAGCAAGAGTGTACTAATAGGTCGAGGGCTTGACCACAATTCGCTTGAGACTCTAAGAGTCAACGAAAAAATGTGAGCAGTGATTATTCAGTTTTGAAGGCACGTCCTTCAAGATATACTGGACAGGAGCACAGAGATGTGATATACTTGGTCAGTCATATGGTCGGTGACGATGACGGTGAGGTTCCACCTGTTCCCATTCCGAACACAGAAGTTAAGCTCACTTGTGCCCAAGATAGTTCGCTGGAAACGGCGCGTGAAAATAGGTAGTCGCCGACTTATAGGAAACCCCTGAGGAAGAAATTCTTCGGGGGGTTTGTTTTTGCAGCGAAAGGGACGAAGATATGAGAACGACACATGTTATGGTACTGCCCTACGACCCCGCGTGGAAGGCGGATTTTGCGGCCATTCGGCAGGAACTCGCGTCTGCCCTCGACGGGCTGGCCATTGCCATTGAGCACGTGGGCAGCACTTCAGTGGAGGGACTTTCCGCTAAGCCCTGCATCGACATTGATGTGGTGATGCCGGATCGCGCCGTCTTTCCGCAGATCGTGGAGCGGCTGGCGGCCATCGGTTACACCCATGAGGGAGATCTTGGCATCCCGGGCCGGGAGGCGTTCTGCTACACCGGCAAGCCCCATTTGCGGCTGCACCACTTGTACGTTTGCCCGGCAGATTCCGAGGAGCTGCACCGCCATCTGGTGTTCCGGGATTTTCTGCGCACCCACCCGGAGGCCGTGGCGCGCTACAGCGCCTGTAAGGAGGGACGCTGCGCGTCGTTTCCCGGAGGATATCGAGGGCTATATGGCGTGCAAGGGCCCCTGCATCGAGGCACTTTACAAGCTGTGCGGCTTGAGCGAGTGACTGTAAAAATCCGGCGTAAGAGAGCGGATTCTACTCCCCGTCGGTTGCGCAATGGGCGGGGGTGCGGTACACTCAGGGTGCCGAAGGGCAGAAAGAGAGGACACCGATATGAGCGAAACGACGGAAGTGAACCGCGCAGCCTTTGGACAGTTTTTGAACCAGCTGCGCCGGGAGAAGGGCTGGACCCAGAAAGACCTTGCCGAGCGGCTCTATGTCTCCGACAAGGCGGTCAGCAAGTGGGAGCGGGGCCTCAGCCTGCCGGACGTGGCCTTACTGCTGCCGCTGGCAGGGGCATTGGGCGTGTCGGTGACAGAACTGCTGGAGGGTCGCCGGGCCGTGCAGGAGCAGCGCTACAGTGCCGCAGAGGTGGAGGCGCTCATCCGCAGGGCGCTGGCGTTCCCGGTGGAGCCGCCCGAGCGCCAGCAGGCCCGGGTGAAGCGGTATCTGCCCGTATACCTCATCTGCTGCGTGCTGGGCGTGGCAGAGGCACTGGCGGTCTGGCTGCTGGGGCTGGCCCCCACCGAGATGGGGCAGACCTGTCTCGTGCTGGGCGTGGGCTTTGGCGTGATCTATGGGGCGTATGCCTTTTTCTGGATGGCAGAGACCCTGCCCCGCTACTACGACGAAAACCGCATTGCGCAGTTTGCACAGGGGGCCATGCACATCCACATCCCGGGCGTCTACTACAACAACCGCAACTGGCGGTATGTGCTGCGGGCCTTCCGGGCCTGGTCTATGGCGTCTATGCTGCTGCTGCCGCCATCTCTGGCGGTGGCGGGGCAGCTGGACCCGCACTTGGGCGGCAAGGCGACCGTTGCAGCATTTGCAGTGTACATCCTGAGCCTGTTCGGATGCATCGTCGTGCCCGCCAAGCGGCATGAAAAAGTACAGAAAAGCGGGGGAGCGGAAACGCTCTCTTTTTGCTGGCCTTTTTTTGTGCTACAATGGAGCAAAACCATTGGAAAAGAGGAAACACCATGCTCAAGGATTCCCAGATCGACCTGTGCGGACAGGTGGATTTTACCCGCACGCAGCCGCTCCTTGGCCGGGACGAGGCGTTTTCCTTTGCCTGCAATGGCTGCGGGAACTGCTGCCGTGGGCGGGAGGATATCGTCCTCTCCGGGTTTGATCTATGGCGGATCGCGGCCCGTCTCCGTCTGCCGCCCCGCATTGTAGCGCATGGCTACTGCCGGGAAAGCATCGGGCAGGTGAGCCGTCTGCCGGTTCTCCGGTTGGCCCCGTTGAAAGCACAGCACAACAACTGCCCGTTTTTAACGGAGAACCACTGCGCCATCCACGATGCCGAGCCGCTGGTCTGTGCCCTTTATCCGCTGGCGCAGGAGATCAGTGGGGAAGGGGCAGTGAGCTATTTCTTGCAGCCGACCTCCTGCGGCGGGCCGATGTTTTCTGCCAAGGTCGAGGATTATCTTGCCCGATACGATGTCCCCGCCCGGGAGGCTGTGGATGTCTGCTGGGCACAGACCTGCATGACGCTGGAGGACACTGTGGAGGAGCTGAATACGATCCTCTCGCCGGTATTAGCGCGGCGGCTGGAAGCAAAGCTCTGGCAGGCGCTTTATTACGATTATGAATTTGCCCAGCCATTTCTGCCCCAGCTGGAGCGGAATCTCCGCTGGCTGGAGGGTGAGTGCGCCAAACTCCGGGGGTATCAGGAGCAGCTGAGCACAAAATGCATCGAAAAAATGATAGATAAATTCATTTTGATTGATAATTGGGGCCGAACACGGGTTGTTTTTGAGAGTAAAGTGTGCTATACTTCACGCATGTGAAGCGGAGCTCGCACAGCCCGCTTCCTCAAACGCAAACAAGCGCGGCAACCTGTTGAACCGCGGAATTTAAATTGAGGGAGAGAATCTATCATGCGTAAAATTTCTCGTCGTTCGTTCCTGGCTGGCGCTGCGCTCTGCGGCGCGGCTGCTGCCCTGACCGCCTGCGGCGGCTCCTCTGCATCCTCCACGGCTGCTTCTTCTGTGGCCGCCTCCTCCGCGGCAGCTGGTTCTGCTGCTGCCGCTGGCGACAGCTACACCGTTGGCATCTGCCAGCTGGTGGAGCACGCTGCACTGGATGCCGCTACCCAGGGCTTTGTGGATGCTCTGAGCGCGGAATTCGGCGAGAATGTCACATTTGATTTCCAGAACGCACAGAACGATTCCGCTACCTGCGCTACCATCGCCAACGGCTTTGTTTCCGCAGGCGTAGACCTCATCATGGCCAATGCAACGCCCGCTCTGCAGGCGGCACAGGCTGCTACCAATGAGATCCCCATTCTGGGCACCTCTGTTACCGAGTACGGCGTGGCGCTGGGCCTGACGGATTTCACCGGCACTGTGGGCGGCAATGTTTCTGGTACTTCTGACCTGGCTCCGCTGGATCAGCAGGCTGAGATGATCACGGAGTGGCTACCGGAGGCTACCAAGGTCGGCCTGCTGTACTGCTCCGCTGAGGCAAACAGTCAGTATCAGGTAGATGAAGTCCAGAAGTATCTGGAGGACAAGGGCATCACTGCTACCCAATACTCTTTCTCTGACTCCAACGATCTGGCTTCTGTCTGCCAGAAAGCTGCTGACGAGAACGACGCCGTGTATGTTCCCACCGATAATACCGTTGCGGCCAACACCGGCATTGTGGACGGTATCTGCCGCCCGGCCAAGAAGCCTGTCTTCGCGGGTGAGGAGGGCATCTGCGCCGGCTGCGGTGTGGCTACCCTGTCCATCAGCTACTACGATCTGGGCTACACCACCGGTGAGATGGCGGTCAAGATCCTGAAAGGCGAGGCCGATATTGCTACCATGCCCATTGAGTACACCACTGTGACCAAGAAGTACAACAAGACCATCTGCGATGCTCTGGGCCTGACGGTTCCCGAGGGATACGAAGCCATCGAGGGCTAACCTCTTACTGAAATGAGAAATATGGCGGAGGAGGGCTGAAAAGGCTCTTCTCCGCCTTTCCCGTATAAAACGGGATGTGAAAAAAGTGCACGTTTAGGAGGAATCATTTTGGAAACACTTGCAAGACTGGCAAACCTGCCCGGTGCGCTGCCCGGCGCCTGTGCGCAGGGCCTTATCTGGGGCATTATGGCCATTGGCGTTTACCTGACCTATCGCATCCTGGATGTGGCTGACCTGACCGTGGATGGCTCCTTTGGCACGGGCGGCGCGGTTTGCGTCATGTGCCTGCTCTCGGGCCAGAACGTCTGGGTCTCTCTGCTGGCGGCTCTGGTGGCAGGCCTGGCAACGGGCTTTGTCACCGGCCTGCTCCACACTTTCATGGGGATCCCGGCCATCCTGGCAGGCATCCTGACCCAGCTGGCCCTCTACTCCATCAACCTGAAGATCATGGGCAAGGCAAACCAGTCCATCAATGTGGATAAATATGACCTTCTCATCTCCCTGCGCTGGGTCAAAGAGACTGCCCTCCACAACCCCATCATTATGGTGCTCATCGTCACGGCCGTGGTCATCGGCATCCTGTATTGGTTCTTCGGTACCGAGCTGGGCTGCGGCATCCGCGCCACCGGCTCCAACCCCGCAATGTCCCGGGCACAGGGCATCAACACCAACTTCAATATTGTGCTGGGTCTGGCGGTTTCCAATGGTCTGGTGGCCCTGTCCGGCGCGCTGCTGAGCCAGTATCAGGGCTTCTCGGATGTCAGCATGGGTCGTGGTGCCATCGTCATTGGTCTGGCTGCTGTCATCATCGGCGAGGCGCTGTTTGGCCGGATCTTCCACAACTTTGCCCTTAAGCTATTGGCAGTCTCGCTGGGTGCCATCATCTATTACATCGTCATCCAGCTGGTGCTGACCCTTGGCTTTGACGCAAACCTGCTCAAACTGCTCAGCGCTTCCGTCGTTGCCATCTTCCTGGCGGTGCCGTATTGGAAAGGGAAATACTTTGCAAAGCCCACAGCCAAGAAAGCACAGAAAGAGGGTGCCAAGAATGCTTGAAATCCAGAATGTTTCCAAAACCTTTAATGCCGGGACCGTCAATGAGAAGACTGCACTGAACGGCCTGAACCTGAAACTGAACGAGGGCGATTTTGTCACCGTCATCGGCGGCAATGGTGCCGGTAAATCCACCATGCTGAACGCTGTGGCCGGTGTCTGGCCCGTGGACGAGGGCAAGATCCTCATTGACGGCGTGGACGTCACCAAACTGGGCGAGCATCAGCGCGCTGCCTACATTGGCCGCGTATTTCAGGACCCCATGACCGGCACGGCGGCCACCATGCAGATCGAAGAGAATCTGGCACTGGCTGCCCGCCGCGGCAAGCACCGCACCCTCCGCATCGGCATCACCAAGGCGGAGCGGGAGCAGTACCGTGAGCTGCTCAAGACGCTGGATCTGGGCCTGGAAGACCGCCTCACGGCCCGCGTAGGCCTGCTCTCCGGCGGCCAGCGTCAGGCGCTGACCCTGCTCATGGCTACGATGAACAATCCCAAGCTCCTGCTGCTGGATGAGCACACCGCTGCACTGGACCCCAAGACGGCCCTCAAAGTGCTGACCCTCTCGGCCAGGATCGTGGAGGAAAACCACCTGACCACCATGATGATCACCCACAACATGAAAGACGCCATCAAGTACGGCAACCGTCTGATCATGATGCATGAGGGTCACATCATCTATGATGTGGCAGGGGAGGAGAAGAAGAATCTGCAGGTCTCTGACCTGCTGGCGAAGTTCCAGATCGCATCCGGTGGCGAGTTTGCCAACGACCGGATGATCCTCTCTTAAAAAATTCTGATGCATAACAGAAAAGCTCCTGCCCGGCCGGACAGGAGCTTTTCTCGTATCAGTGATCGTACACCAAAAGCATCAGCGTTTGATGTCGTAGTTCATGTCCGCCAGATTGCGGATGGACTTCACATCGTCAGTGATGTTCGCGTCGCCGTGGATGGTGTGCTTGATGACGCTGCTGGCTACGGCAAAGTTGATCATATCCATGGCACGGTAGTTGTGGAGCATGGCGTAGATCAGGCCGCTGGCAAAAGCGTCACCGCCGCCCACACGGTCCAGGATGTTAAAGGTGAACAGCTTGCTCTCAAAGGTGTGGCCGGCGTACCACATAAAGGCTTTCAGACTGTTCTCGCTGCCGCTATGGGCATAGCGGACATGCCGCGCAATGCACTTCAAGTTCGGGTAACGCTCCACAAAGCGCTGGAAGACCTCGTCCTGCTGTTCGTAGCTGGGCTGCAGAGGCACGCCGTCTTTCCAGTCGCCCTTGGAGTGGTCGTTCTCGTCTTTCCACAGGTGGTAAGGCTCAATGCCCAGCAGCACGTCCACATAGGGCAGACACTCGGTGCAGAAATCCCGGGCCTCGTCCCAGGTCCACAGGGTGGAGCGGAAGTTGCCATCAAAGCTGACGGTCAGGCCTTTTTTCTTGGCTACTTTCAGCATGTCGATGACGAGGCCGCGGCAGTTGGGGGCCAGTGCCGGGGTAATGCCGCTCAGGTGCAGCCAGTCAAAGCCATCCAGCAGTGCATCCAGATCCACCTGCGAGAAATCATACTCCGTGATGGCGCTGTGCTTGCGGTCATAGATGACCTTGGAGGGGCGGATGCCGTAGCCCGTCTCCAGATAGTATGTGCCCAGCCGGTGCGACGGCGTTTCCTCCGGCGTGGAGAGAATCATCGGCGTGCAGTGCACATCGTTGGAGCGCAGCCAGCGCACGGCGCTCTTGCCCAGGCTGTTGTTGGGCACCACGCTGAAGAACGTGCTGTCCACGCCCAGGTTTGCCAGTGCCAGCGCGATGTTGGCCTCGCTGCCGCCGTAGCTGGCCTCAAAGTTGGAAGCCATGCGGAGCTTCTCGTAGTTCGGCGGCGTCAGGCGGAGCATGATCTCGCCGCAGGTGATAAACTTCTGTCCGGCGGTCTCCTTGCCAAGGATCGGATTGAAATGTTCCATAACGCTCCTCCTAAAAGACGGTTTTGGATCAAAGGCCCGGACAGCTTCTTCACGGGAAAGCTCTCTGAGCACACATTGTTGTATCCATTATAGTGCGATTCCCGTCGGAATGCAAGTTGAAACCAGAAGTTGCGAGAGAAAATAACAGAGGATTTTTGTGCAGTTTGCTAAAGAACTCCTTCCGGCATCGCTTGCGCGATGCCACCTCCCTCACGGAGGGAGGCTTTTCCTCCCGGAAGCAGCAAAAGGCTCCCTCTTTGAGGGGGCTGTCGAGCGAATGCGAGACTGGGGGAGTTCACACCCCCGTCAAATCAAAGCTGGGGGTATACTCCTCTTTTGCACTGCTCTTCTGCTGCATGTAACCCATTGTGAGGCCTTTGTCCATCGCGTAATTGACCACCCGGCGGTACTCGTAGGTGGTAATGCGCCGCCCGATGCCGTGCTCTGCTGCCTTGTAGAACGGCGTGTACTGGCTCATGACGCTGGGCAGGAAACACCCGGGGTCGGCCTCGTTCCAGGCAGCCATCTGGTCCAGGACGGCAAAGCTGTCGTCCATGTGGCCGGGCAGAGCCAGATGGCGCAGGAGGACGCCTTTTTGCAGGATGCCCTCAGCGTCAAATACCGGATGGCCGGCCTGCGCCATCATGGCCTCAATGGCGGGCCTGGCCTGGGCAAAGTAATCCGGTGCAGCGGAAAGCTCTGCCGAGAGGGCGGCGGAGACGTATTTCAGGTCAGCCAGCCAGATGTCAATGGAACCCCGCCAGGCCTCCACACTCTCCACCGTCTCGTAGCCGCCTGTGTTGCAGACGATGGGCAAATGCAGCCCCTGCGCCCGGGCCAGATCCAGTGCGGCAATGATCCAGGGCCGCCATTGCCCGGGGGTGACCAGATTGATGTTGTGGGCTCCCTGGGCCTGTAAGTTGAGGACAATTTCAGCCAGATGCTCCACGGTGATCTCCTTGCCCAGCCCCTCGGCGCTGATGGGATAGTTCTGACAGAAGCAGCACTTGAGGGTGCAGCCGGAGAAAAAAGACTGTGCCGCTGCCTTTGGTGCCGCTGATGCAGGGCTCTTCCCAGAAATGCAGGGCCGCCCGGGCGACTTTTAAAGTATTGCCTGCCCCACAGAAACCGCACTGTCCGGCGGCGCGGTCGGCTTTGCACCGCCGGGGGCAGAGAGTGCAGGCGTCCGGCGGGATGACAACGATGTTTTTGGGCATATTATCCAAGTCCTTTGCAAAATCTTTTACGCTTTTCTAAACGCTATTATACCATTTCCAGAAGCAAAAGTGGTATACTAAGAAATAATATTGCATGTGATGCAAGAATACTACATATTTGGACATCTGGAGGACATCATGCGCACCGAAACCGAAGAGATCCGGGACAATCTGAAATATTTATCCCTGCTTGCACGGGATTACCCCTCGCAGGCTGCGGCGGCCAGCGAGATCATCAGCACCGAGGCTCTGCTCAAGCTGCCCAAGGGCACCGAGCATTTTATGAGCGATATCCACGGGGAGGACGAAGCCTTTCTCCATATCCTGAACAATGCCTCCGGCGTCATCCGCGAAAAAGTGGATATCGTGCTGGGGGATACGGTCCCTGAGTCTGACCGTGCCGAGCTGGCAACGCTGATCTATTACCCCAATGAGAAACTGCCCCAGCTCAAGGCCAAGTGCGCGGACGAGGAGGCGCTGGAGCAGTGGTATACCGAGACGCTGCTCCGCCTCATTGATCTCTGCCGTCTGGTTTCTTCCAAGCACACCCGGGAGCATGTGCGTGCCTGCCTGCCCTCCAGCTGCGGTTATATTCTGGACGAGCTGCTCCACGCCCATTTTGAGGACCACGATAAAGACCTCTATTATGGCCAGATCGTGGGCAGTATTATTGAAAATGGCCGCGCGGACCGTTTCATTGTCCGCCTGTGTGAGCTCATCAAGCGGCTGGCCGTGTATAAGCTGCACATTGTGGGCGATCTATTTGACCGCGGCCCCCGCCCGGATATCATCCTGGACCTGCTCATGCGCCACCATAACGTCGATATCCAGTGGGGCAACCACGATGTGGTCTGGATGGGCGCCGCCGCTGGCAGCCCCATCTGCATCTGCACCGTCCTCAAGACCACGCTGGCCTACCACAACCACGGCATGCTGGAAGACTTTTACGGCATCAACCTGCGCCATCTGCAGCGGATGGCCGAGCAGTTCTACGGCAACGATGACCTGACCATCTGGATGCCCCACACCGATTTGGAGCGCGGCCCCTATACACCGGGAATGCTCCACCGGTGCGCGGTCATGCACAAGGCTGTCACCATCCTGATGCTCAAGATGGAGTGCAGGGTCATCGACCGCAACCCGGATTTCAAGATGCAGGGCCGGGATTTCCTCCGCCGGATCGACTGGGAAAAGAAGACCGTCCGGATCGGGGACAAGGAGTATCCTCTGCGGGACACTTCGTTCCCCACGGTGGACCCCAAAGACCCCGCCGCCCTCAACGACGATGAGCGGCTGGTGCTGCACAAACTGGTGGAGTCGTTTCGCCAGAGCCAGAAGCTGCAGGAGCATGTGGAGTTCCTCTACGCCAAGGGCAGCGTTTACCACATTGAAAACGGCAACCTGCTCTACCATGGGGTGGTGCCCATGACCCAGAAAGGCACCTTTGCGGTGGAGCGGTTCGAGGGACACACCTATTCCGGCCGGGCCCTCATGGATTACTGCGATGAGCGGGCCCGCCGCGGCTACTTTGCCCCGGAGGGAAGCGCCGCCCGCCGCAGCGGACAGGACTTTTTGTGTATCTGTGGTGCGGCAAGCTTTCGCCGCTGTTTGGCCGCAGTGCCATGACGACATTCGAGCGGCTGTATGTGGAGGATAAAAGCACCCACACCGAAAAGAAAGACCCTTATTATACATGGTATAATGAGGAAGCCGTCTGCCGCCGCATTCTGGCGGAGTTTGGCCTGCCCGGCACCAGCCACATCGTCAACGGCCATGTCCCCGTGCAGGAGAAAAACGGTGAGAGCCCCATCAAGGGCGGGGGACGTCTCGTGGTCATCGACGGCGGCTTCTGCCGCGCCTATCATGAGAAGACGGGCATTGCGGGCTATACACTGGTCTACTCCAGCCGCACCATGTCCCTGCGTACCCATCAGCCGTTCGTCAGCGCGGAAAAGGCCGTGAATGAGAACATCGACATCATCTCCCAGAAGAACATTCTGGAAACGGAAAATCATCGCATCCTTGTGGAGGAGACCGATGAGGGAGAAAACCTCCGGGAGCGGGTGCACGACCTCAAACAGCTGGTCCGCGCCTACCAGCTGGGCTGGATCAAGGAGACCCGCAGCGAGGATCAGATCTGGTAAAACGCAGTCTCTGTCCGGCGGAACTGGCCCGGGGAATTGTAAAATTTTTGAAAAAAGAGACAAAAAAACGGAATATCTTCATGGATTCTGGGCAAAACAGAAAATAACGGACAGAATGGCGCGGGGGCTTTGCTTTTTCTGTATTCTCGTGTATAATAGGGTAGCTGCAGTTGTTGCGGCTTTGTTTTCCTGCCTGAAAACTCGCGGCACGCGGGTCCTCACAAGAAACTGCGGCATGTACTTTGGAAATGCACCTTATAGGGCCTGTCACGAAGCGGGCCCACGACAAGGAGATCATAAAATTGGAAAAATTTGTTGTTACGGGCGGCAAAGCCCTGCATGGTGAGGTTACCATCTCCGGCGCAAAGAACGCGGCAGTGGGCATCCTGCCCGCCACCATTCTGGCAGCCGATGTCTGCGTCATTGAAAACCTGCCGGATATCAGCGATGTGGCCGTCAGCCTCAAGATCCTGAGCACCCTGGGCGCACAGGTCAAGATGCTGAACAAGAACACCTATGAGATCGACACCACCCACCTGACAAGCACCAATGTCCCGGATGACCTGTCCCGCCAGATGCGCGCCAGCTATTACTTCCTGGGTGCACTGCTGTCCCGTTTCGGCAAGGCACAGGTGGCCATGCCCGGCGGCTGCAACCTGGGCCCCCGCCCCATCGACCAGCACCTGAAAGTCTTCAGCGCCCTGGGCGCAGAGGACAGCGTGGATTACGGCATGATCACCGTCCGTGCCAAGGAGCTCAACGGAGCGCATATCTTCTTTGATAAGGTCAGCGTGGGCGCTACCATGAACGGGATGCTTTCCGCTGTCATGGCCAAGGGCCAGACCATTCTGGACAACTGCGCCAAGGAGCCTCATGTGGTGGATCTGGCCAACTACTCCTGAATATGTGCGGTGCGGATGTCCGTGGCGCCGGTACCGATGTCATCAAGGTGCGCGGCGTGGAGAAGATGCACGGCTGCACCTACAGCATCATCCCGGATCAGATCGAGGCCGGCAGCTATATGGTGGCTGCCGCTGCCACCGGCGGCGATGTCCTCATCAAGAACGTCACTCCCAAGCATCTGGAGCCGATCACCGCAAAGCTCCGCCGTGCAGGCGTGGAAGTGGAGGAATTTGACGATTCCGTTCGCGTCCGTCGCACCGGCGATATCCTGCCTTTGAAGATCAACACCATGCCGCACCCCGGTTTCCCCACCGACATGCAGCCGCTCATGGGCGTGCTGCTCAGCGTGGCGAAGGGAACTTCTACCGTGACGGAAAGTGTCTGGGACAACCGCTTCCGCTATGTGGACGAGCTGCGCAAGATGGGCGCGAATGTCCAGGTGGATGGCCAGGTGGCCGTGTTTGAGGGTGTCGAGAAGCTCAGCCCGGCCCCCTCCGTGCGGCCGACCTGCGCGCGGGCGCTGCCATGGTGGTGGCTGCCCTGATGGCCGACGGCACCAGCGAGGTAGAAGAGATCGGCTATATCGAGCGCGGCTACGAGAATATCGTGGAAAAGCTGCGCGCGCTGGGTGCTGATATCGAGAAAGTGGAGCGGGTGCCCGCTGCACTGGAACAGGCCATGTGATCCGCAATGTCTGAATTTATCTCGTTGTATTCCGGCTCTTCCGGCAACAGCAGCGTGGTGCGCTGCGGCGACCATTACCTTATCGTTGATATGGGCAAAGGCGTGCGCACCACCGGCGCTGCCCTCAAATCGCTGGGGCTGAACATTGCGGACTGTGACGGCATCCTCGTCACCCACGAGCACAGTGACCACGTCAAGGGTCTTTCCACGTTCCTCAAAAAGAATCCGCTCCCGGTCTACGGCGGTGCGGATACATTGGATTTTCTGGATGCCAACGGCATCGTCCCGCCCACCTGTGAGCTGAACACCCTGTCCAGCCGGGAAGAGGACATTGGTGCCCTTGGGGTGCAGGCATTCCCCACCAGCCACGATGTGCCCTGTGTGGGCTACCGCATCCATACCCCGGACGGAAAGACCATGACCCTTGCTACCGACCTGGGCGTCCTGACGCCACCGGTGCATGAGGCGCTGTCCGGCTGTGACCTGGTTGCACTGGAGAGCAATTACGATCTCCACATGCTCCGCAGCGGCCCGTATCCCTATTACTTACGCGCCCGGATCGAATCGGCCCGGGGGCACCTCTCCAACGATGAGTGCTCCGCCAAGCTGCTGGAGCTCGTTCAGGAGGGCTGCAAAAAGTTTGCCCTGTGTCATCTCTCGCAGGAGAACAACACCCCGATGCTGGCGCTGCAGACCGTTTTCAACACCCTCGGTGCCGCCGGTGTCGTGCCCGAGAAAGACTGTGTTGTGCAGGCCCAGCGCCGCAATGAAGTCAGCCCGGTGCTGGAATTTTAAATGGAATCAAAGAACCCCGCCAAAGCAGGTTTTACACTTGCCGTGGCGGGGTTTTCTGCATCTTGTTTGTCCGGGAGTTTGTGCCGGAATTACTCGCTGGCTTTCTGCGCCCGGATGTCTTCGCCCACAAAGTTGAACGGGACAAAGGCGGACAGGCGGCTGGAGATCTTCTCGGTGTAACGCTTTTCCAGCAGGGAACCGTCGGTGATATTGGTCGTCACAATGGTAGGCAGGCCTGCCCCTAGGCGGTTGTTGAGCAGGCTGTAAAATGTGGTGATGAAATAAGGTGTGACAAACTCGGTGCCCAGATCATCCAGGATCAATAAATCGGCAGTGGCGGCGGTGCGCAACAGGGTATCGGCATCGCCGGAGGGGTCAAAGCGGGAAGCCTCCATCTTGCCAAAAAAGTCCGGGCTGGAAACATAAATGACATCGTAGCCCTTGTCCAGCACGATGCCGGCAATGGCAAGGGCCGCGTGCGTTTTGCCAAGGCCTGCATTGCCCACCAGCATCAGGCTTTCATTCTCAGCAGGGGAAAAGTCCTCCGCGTAATTTTTCAGGCCTGCCAGCAGCTGGCCCATGTAAGTACGGACATTCAGCCCCAGAGCGGGGTCAATGACATTGGGGTAATAGCTCAGCTTCATGGTATCAAAGCTGGAAATGGACAGGCTGGAAAGCCCTTCGATCTCTTTCCGGCGGAGGGCCTGCATCACCTTGTGGACACAGCTGCAGGTGCGCCCGTCTACCACGCCAGTGTCCTGGCACTTTTTGCAGGTGAATTTTGGCTCCAGCGCATCGGCCGGGCGTCCGCTGGCGGCCAGCAAGGCGGCCAGTTTCTGCTTCGCCTCCGTCAGGGCGGCGTTGGCGGCGGTGCGGTCTTTGCCGGAAGCACCGGCCAGCGCACAGCGGATGCCGCGCACCCGCACTTCTTCCTCCGCGTGGCGCAAAGCCGGGATCACGGCCTCCGCCTCCGCGCGGGCGTCTTCCGCCAGTGCCCGTGCGGTCTGCCGCCGGGCTGCAATGGTGCGCAGGGCTTCCTGATACAGTTCGTTTTTGGTACGCATAGAGTGACCTCGTTTCCGCGCTTACGGCGTGGACTTCTTTTTCAGGCGGTTGAGCGACGCGGTGAGGGAAGAGTTCTTGAGAAAATCGTTTCCGCTGGGGGCGGTACGGTCCACCCGGATGTTCCGGCTGGCACCGATCTCCGCCACTGGGCCGCGCACATCGTGGATGGTGCGCAGACCTTTGGCATTCCAGGTCTTGAGGATGCTGTTCCAGTACCACAGGTCCCGCTTGGGGCCGGCCTGCACGGCCACTTCCTGCACCATGGCGTCATCGTAGCCGTAGACTTCATACCAGCGGGCAATGGCTTTCCGTCCGCCCAGGGTGAGCTCGCTGTCCGGGATGCCCAGCAATCCGCTGACATACTGCCCCGCTGGGCCCGGAGGGCCAGCAGTTTCAGGTGGGCATCCGCCTGTTCGCCGGTCTCCACGCCCTCAGCCCGCCAGACTTTCAGCTCGTGGGTCACAGCGGCCATAGTCCGCTTGCCCTTGCTGGCCACATAGGCCACGCAGAGCATGACGGTTTCCGGGGCAAAGCCATCCTGCAAATACAGGTGGACGATCTTTTCCATCTCGCTGTGGGTCAGCGGCCGGGCAAAGCCGGTCTGTGCACAGTCGATGAGGCTGGAGATCATCGGGTCGGTGCGGGAAGCCGCGGCGATCTCCTGCCAGGTCATGGGGGCGGGGGCGCTGGGCTCCTCGCCCGGGGCAGCGTTCTCCTCGTACCGTTCCAGCAGGCCGGCACCCGCCCAGAACGAAAGGGCGCTCTCTGCCGTCATCCGGCTGCGGAGTTTCAGGTCTGAACACAGCTTGTCCGGGTCTGTGATCCCCGTTGCCAGCACATACAGCGCCACCCGGACGTTATATTCCTCCGCAATGCCCAGCTTGGAAAATACCAGCTGCGGCACCGGAATGGTATCGCCTTTGAGCTCTTTTTAAACGATAGATCATGGGTCCCTCACAGTCATCAGGATTGGCCGGAGGCTTCTTCCTCCGGTGTCGGCGGCGTCCAGGGTTCACAGTCCAGCAGAGAGGGGTGCTGTTTCCAGCGCTCCGGGTCGGCTTCGTAAGTCTCTGCCAGGTATTTGGCTGCCGCAGCCCGGCCCTCGTCGGAGAGAGGGTAGACCTCCCGGCGGCGGAGGGCAGGGTCGGTGAATTCCAGCGCCCAGGGATCCGGCCAGACGTCCACCGTGAGGATGCTCTCTTCTTTTTCGGCTCCCTCGCCGCCCTCCGGGTCCGGTACCTTGCGCTTGCCGGGGGTCAGCAGGTAGCGCATCCCATCCTCGTTGCCGCTGAACGAGTTTTTGTTTTTAAAGTAGTGCAGCAGAGGAACAAAAATCATACAAAACGCCTTTCCGCGAAATGCCAAAAAGAAAACCGCGCTGTTCAACACGAATCAGCGCGGTGATTGGAGCAGGATACGGGACTCGAACCCGCCGCCTACTGCTTGGGAAGCAGTCGCTCTACCGGATGAGCTAACCCTGCGAGTGCTTATTTAGTTTAGCAAAGCACAGCGGATTTGTCAACTGTTTTTCCGCTCGATTTTTGTCAGAAGGAAAAACTCTTGCACTTTTGGGTGCAAACGGGTATGATATGGGGTGAACAAACGAACCGAATTTGTAGGCTTCTTTAAAGGAGTGGAAAACATGCCTGGCGATCTTCACAATCATTCAACCTGTTCGGATGGCTCGGTGCCCATCCACCGCCTGCCCCTTATGGCAGCACGGGTGGGGCTGGACACCATGGCTATTTCGGACCACGATACCCTCCTCAGCGTCCAGTACTGCTATGACCATCCCACACAGGATGGCGTGCGGCTCATCCCGGCCACGGAGCTGACGGGCTACGACTACGGGCGCAGCCACCGGGTGCACCTGTTGGCGTTCTGGCCCGATCCGGAGAGCAAAGCCCTGCGGGAACACTGCGACATCATGCGCCAGCGCCGCAACGAGTGCTGTCTGCAGAGCGCCCGGGAAATTGAGGCGCTTTACCCGCAGTTCCGCACCGAGCAGGCGCTGGAGTACGCCAAGGACAGCGGCGTCCTCTTCAAGAGCGGCATCATGCAGGCGCTGCAGCAGCTGGGCCTGTGCGACGGCATCTATACCAGCCTGTACCACTATCTCTTCGGATGGACCCCCCGGGGCATCGTGCTCCACTCGCCGGAATACATCCCGGTGCGGGATGTACTGGCTACGGCCAAAGCAGCCGGGGCAGTCGTCGTTTTTGCCCACCCCACGGTCTACAAGAGCATGCCGCTGCTGCGGGAGCTGGTCAAAGAGGGGATGATCGATGGCATTGAGGTGGAGCACCCCCGACAACAGCCCGGAGGACAAAGCCGAGTGTGCCGCCCTCTGTGAACAGTACGGCCTCATCCACACCGGCGGCAGCGATTTCCATGGAGCCAACCACGGCCATCCAAACCCTGTGGGGGCCTGCATCACATCCGATGACCAGATCGCCCGCATTGAGGAGCTGGCCCATCAGAGAAAAAAATAACGCTCGGGGGAGCGGGTTGTTGACCTTTTAGCGGCTTATAGTATACTATTTTGTAAACGACACCATGGCAGGGTCAAGCCATGTGGATTTGAAAAAAGAGAGGATGTTTTCCAATGAGCAAATCTTTCAGCTTCCCCAATGTGGGCACCTGTTCCAAGCAGACCAACATCGTGCTGAACGATGACCACACCATCGAGTCCGTTGAGGTCGTTGGCGGCTGCAACGGCAACCTGAAAGGCATCAGCCGCCTGCTCAAGGGCATGAAAGCAGAAGACGCCATCGCCCGTATGGAGGGCACTACCTGCGGCCCCCGTCCCACCAGCTGCCCGGATCAGATTGCCAAGAATCTGAAAAAGGCTCTGGCCGAGATGTGATCTCAAATTTTTATCAATGGATAAACGCACGGTGCACCTGCTGCATGGTGCGTTTTTTGCTGTTACGACAGGAATGACTGATTTTTCTCTGGAAATGGGGCTATACTTCTGCTGGATACCAAAATGGAGGCAGAGGGAGCACATGAGCATTTGGGAAGCATTCGGCAAGGGCAGATACAAAGGGTTCTCCCGGGAGGCAGGGCTGCTGCTGGACGAGGCGGTAGAGCTGGCCGGGGGGCTTGGCTGCAAAAAAGCGGATACTGGCCACCTGCTGCTGGCAATGCTCCAGACCGACCACGGCCCGGCGGCGAAGTTCCTGGCCGGGAAAAATATCTCGGAGCTGGCCGTCCGGCGTCAGCTGGGGGCCGACCGGGAGGGCCCGGCGCTACATCTGGACCGCAAAGCGCTGGCGCCGGACCTCAAACGCGCCATGGATTACGCCCTCATCGGGGCACAGAACGCTCACCTGCCCAAGGCGGAACCGGAGCACCTGCTCTGTGCCATGCTGGAGGATACCGACTGCGCGGCGGGGGTGCTGCTGGCCTCCATGGGGGTCCAGCTTGCGGAGGCGGTGCGGGAATGCCGCCAGCTGTCCGGCCAGTTCATCCTGCCTCTGCAGCCTCGCGCGGCTTCGGCCATGCCGCGGGGCAGCCGCGCCAGCGATAAATACTGCCGTGACCTGACCCGCCGGGCGGCAGATGGGGAGCTGGACCCGGTGTTCTGCCGGGAAAAAGAGCTGGACCGGATTGTGGAGATCCTGTGCCGCCGCCAGAAAAATAACCCCTGCCTCGTGGGGGAGCCCGGCGTGGGGAAGACCGCGCTGGCAGAGGGGCTGGCCCAGCGCATTGCCAACAAAAATGTGCCCCGGATGCTGCAGGGGCGGCGGCTGCTGGCGCTGGATATGGCCAGTCTTGTGGCGGGCACCAAGTACCGGGGCGACTTTGAGGAGCGGTTCAAGACCCTTCTGGAGGAGCTTGTGCGGGACGGCAGTGCCATTTTGTTTGTGGACGAGTTCCACACCATCGTGGGAGCAGGAGCTGCCGAGGGAGCCATTGATGCGGCCAGCATCCTGAAACCCGTGCTGGCCCGGGGGAGCTGCAGCTCATCGGGGCCACCACCAATCAGGAATTTCGCACCCATATCCAGAAAGACGCCGCCCTCGAACGCCGCTTTGGAAAGGTGCAGATCGAAGAGCCTACTCCGGAGCAGGCTGTTGGCATTCTGGAGGGGCTGGCACCCCGCTATGAGCGGTATCACAGTGTCAAGCTGCCGCCTGAGACCCTGCAGGAAGCCGTGGAGCTCTCCGTGCGGTATCTGCCGGGGCGCTGCCTGCCGGATAAGGCCATTGACCTTGTGGATGAGGCCTGCGCTGCCGCCCGCATCCGGGCAGAACGGGAGCACCAGCCTAGCCCGGTGCTTACCCGGGAAGAGGTGGCCCAGGTGGTGGCACGGGCCAGCGGCATCCCCGCCGAGCGGGTGGGCGAGAAAGAACGGGAGCGCCTTGCCCGGCTGGAAGCCCGACTCAATGAGGAGATCGTGGGCCAGCAGCGGGCTGTGGCCGCCGTGGCCGGGGCCATCCGGCAGCCGCACCGGGCTGGGGGAGACGGGCCGCCCCATGGGGGCCATGCTCTTTCTGGGGCCCACCGGCGTGGGCAAGACCGCCCTTGCAAAGGCCCTTGCTGCCAGCTGGTTCGGCAGCGAGAAAGCGCTCCTCAAGTTCGATATGTCAGAGTATCAGGAACAGCACACCGTGGCCCGCCTGCTGGGCGCGCCCCCGGGCTACCTTGGCCACGATGAGGGCGGTCAGCTCACCGAGGCCGTCCGCCGCCGCCCGTACAGCGTGGTGCTCTTTGACGAGATCGAAAAGGCGCACCCGGATATTCAGAATATCCTGCTGCAATTGCTGGAAGATGGCCAGCTGACCGCCTCCATGGGCCGCAAGGCGGATTTCCGGAATACCATCGTGCTGCTGACTTCCAACCTTGGTGCACGCTTTCTGGCCGGGCAGAGCGCGCCGCTGGGTTTTGCGGCGGGGAGTGAGGCAGCCTTTGAAAAGCAGTCGGAGCAGGCCGTGGCAGGCAAAAAAGTGGTTTCGCCCGGAGCTCATCGGGCGGCTGGATGAGATCATCGTGTTCCGCCCTCTGGGAGAAGACAGTCTGTGCACCATTGCGGAAAAGCTGCTGGGCCAGCTGGAGACCCGTGCGGCCCGCAGCGGCTATCAGTTGACCCATACCGCCCGGGTAGGCCCGGCGCTGGCGGCAAAAGCCCGCTCACCCTACGGAGCGCGAGAGCTGCGGCGGCAGGTGGACCGGGCAGTGGAACAGGCCCTTGCCAACGAGATCGCCTCGGGGACAGCAGCTCCTGGCCAGCACTGGACGGCGGACTGTACCGCTGACGGCTGTGTAACTCTTCAGGAAACGGATCCCGTGAGTGCGGTTTTGTAAAGGCTGCCTCTTGCAATTGTGTGCGGTTTTGGCTATCATAAAAGAAGCTTTTACGCACACAGGAGGAAGCCATGCGTTATCTGTTTATCTTGAATCCTGCCGCTGGGAAGCAGGACTGTACCGTCCAGCTCATTCCGCAATTGCAGCAGGCTGCTGCCCGGGCAGGCATCCCGGTGGATGCGGTTGCCACCTGCAAAACAGAGTATGCAGGCCATGCCAAGGCACTGGCTCGCGCCGCGGCGGAAGAGGCTGCGAAAGCAGGGGAGCAGCTGCACATCTGGACGGCAGGCGGCGATGGTACTCTGGTGGAGGCACTGACAGGCGTGCAGGGCTTTGCCAACGCCGCCGTGGGCTGCCTGCCCTACGGCAGCGGCAACGACTTCCTGCGCACCTACGGCACCCGGGCAGAGTTCACCGACCTCGACGCCCAGCTGGCGGGCGGGGAAGTGACCATCGACACGATGCAGACCAATCTGGGCCTGTCCGCCACCATCTGCGCGGCGGGGTGCTGGACGCCCAGGTGGCTTATGGCATCCCGAAGTTCCGGCGCATCCCCCTGTGCGGCGGCGAGATGGCCTACGCTCTCTCCATTGTGGAGCAGCTCTGTGGGCAGATTGGTCGGAAGATCGAGTACGACATCGACGGCGAAACTCTGACCGTGGACTGCCTCATGTGCGCCATCTGCAACGGCAAGGCCTACGGCGGCGGGTTCCTTGCCGCCCCCGAGGCCGTCCCGGACGACGGTTGGATGGATGTCGTCATCATCCGCAAGGTGGGGCGGCTGACCATTGCAAAGCTGCTGGGAATGTATAAACGGGGCGGGCATTTCGTCCACGGCCAGCTCACCGAGCAGGCAAAGCCCTATTTCATCTACCGCCGGGCAAAACAGGTGACCCTCCGCCCTGTGGATGGCCGCGGCCCCATCGTTGCCACCGCCGACGGCGAGTGCGCCCCCTGTGACCGGGTGGAGGTCGCCCTCCACCCGCAGAGCGCCCGCATCCTGCTGCCCAAAGCAGCGTATGAGCGGTTCTGTGCTCAGAGAGAAAACGCTGCCTCGGCGGTAAC
>VOFC01000514.1_pt1 | contig 58000 bp, 52 predicted proteins | sample 5384161 | NCBI WGS metagenome assembly VOFC01 (sample SAMN12384722, study PRJNA508395) | human gut metagenome | isolation source: healthy gut B | host: Homo sapiens | reverse complement strand
TTCAAACTCGTGAGGGGACAGCAGGGAGAAGAAGCGGTTGAACGTATCATGGGAAGGGACACTCTTGAAGCCAGGGATTCTTGAACGAAAAAAATCTTCATGGCACTTGCCGAAATCGGAAACATCATACCAACTTTCAGCACCCTCTATGATGGCTGCAACTGCTATGTAGAATATACACTCGAAACTATGCTCTTTCAAATGTTCATGACTCGAGTCTTTTATTTCACGATGTATCATAGTCATTTCCATTTAGTAAGCAGTCAATTTAGGGCCTACCCCAGAGAGTAGGCACTTTTCGGTGCCTACCTTCACTGACTTGTTAAAATTTAGATTGATTTTTAACGTTAAGGACTATGCTAGTCCGATACAAGAGGGTAAGAGAGAGGAACAATCCCGGTAGCCCTCAAAGACTTTTGTGAAAAATTCACCAAGGTAACTCCATACGGAACTGCCATGAAGTTTCACTTTGCTGATGATGCTGTGATACGTGGCCGACATTTAACAACCAGGGCACTTTCGATATGAAAGAGATTAAATTATCATGAGCTGCGAACATTCTATTTTTTTATCTCAGTCTGCAATCATTTGATAAAGCTTAAATTGACTGTTTGCACCTACAAAAGTCATACAAAGAGTTAAAGTGAATGCAACTCTCCAATATACCTAGTGGCAAAAGTGTATTCAAAAGCTTTAGCCTTATCAGTTTCCGAAAATATACTTACATACCATTGCACAGACATGGGATTATCATTAGAAGCTATTATTTCCCTTATGTATGGCTTATCAACTTTCGAAAAAGAGAATCCCCATACATAAATAGTTCGTACATCGTACAAAGATTTGAAATAAGATGCATTTGAAGCTATAATCTTATCCACCGGTTTTATAGCATCTGCATAATAGGATTCTACAGCATCTGTAAGATTCTCATATTCGAAGATACTGGGTATCACCATGATACATCCTATAGGTGCGGTCACGCTTATAATATTTTTTGCCTTTATGGTTATAATGCGGCCGATTATATCCCTTTGATTCCCACCAATTATTAAAAATATGTTCATTATCCTCTGCATGCCCTACAACTAAGCTACCCCATTGCTGTGTTTTTACACCATGAATGTGATTAACTTGAGATGATGGAATCCTTATAGTGACTTTTCAAGAAATGTGGTATAGTTAAATGTAAGAAATCGAGCATAATCATCAACATATAGCATCTTTCTGGCATAATTTCGTGGAGCACGTAAAGTACATACCCACTTATGAAAATCACGCCTCAAATTATCTAACAAATCCTCAGCCATAGACCTTGCCATATCTCCACCTAACAAAAATATCAGCCATAGTCCAATCATCCGGTGATGAGGATAAGTCAGGCAAAGCTACCTCACCAGATTCAAGGAAATAATCACGATTGACATAAGCCATACTAGCTTCAAAATCAGACCAAAGTGCATCATACGAACATACAGTTTCATATAAATTAAATAAAGCGTAGTCATTTTTTTTCAGCCATAGTCGAAAAGAAGAATAGGAACTTGCTACTTCATGATGTAAGTCGAATCCATTACCTATTATATATAATACATCGTCTATCATATATGGAATATTTTTAGTATTCAAATATAGAAAAAGGCGAGAGCAGCACCAAGCCAAAAGCTTGCTTTTGAGCGAAGGTATTGCCGAGCCGTATCCTATATTATACAAAGATAGGCAAAGATGAAAATATAGAATTATAAAAGTTCCTTCTATACATAAACTTCAAATTATCTTGCTCACGCTCACCCCGTCAATCAGGCGCTGGTAGATGTCCTTGACCATATACATGGAGGGCACTACCGACAAGTTGCAGCGGACGGCGATTTGCTTGAAGGCGTTGACTACGTTTTCGCGAACTCGCCTTACGTCGCGACTGGCTTTGACTTTGTTGTCGGAGGTGATGAAGGGGAATAGGTATTCGGTGTCGGAGGGGTAGCGGTCGGCTATTTCCTGCATGGCGGAGTCCCATTGCACGGTGATGCGGGGCTGACTGATGGCTTGCGAGGTGTAGGTGAGTAGGAAACCTTGGATGTCGTTTTTTTTGATGTTGGCCAGGTCGGTGAAACTGATGCCGCGGCCGTAGATGCTGAAAAAGAACATGTCGCGGGCGAAGGACATGGGACGGGAGTCGGACAGGTCGGCATAGCGCATGCGTCGCAACTCGGTGTCGGTCAGTAACTCACGGTCTTGCTTGGCAGGTATCGTGGTTTTTACTCCCTTCAATAATTTGATTTTCGGTACAAGGTTTTCCTTGACCGCATAATTGTAGATGGCATTGATCTGATTCAGATAAAGGCGGGAGGTGGATGCCTTGCGGCCGTTTGTCAGCAGCCATGCTTCGAACTGTACCATCAACTCGGGGGTCAATTCGCTGAAGGGGAGTTGCTCCTTACCGAGGAATGCGGCTAAACAGCGGAGGGACATCTCGCGGTTGTGGGCGGCATCGCAACGACCTGCTTCGTTATCCCGGGCGATTATCTGATTGGCATATTTGAAGAAATCGTGTTCCATTTTTCAATCATAGATGCTGTTATTCCGCTATTTCAAAGTCTTCAAGGTGCACATTGCTGATGGCTACGGCATAACCGCCCAAATCCATTACGAGCTGACGGTCGCGCAGGATGCGCACGACGTAGCCTTCCTGTCCTTTCAGCACACCGGTGAGTACGCGCAGTTTGACGTGGTCTTTGGCGAATTTCACAAATGGGTCGCGAAGGAAGGTGACACGTTCGGGTTCCTCTTCCATGATTTTCATGAAAGGGCGCATCTGGCTGTCGGCAATCGAGGCGGGTTTGCCCGTGCTGCAGTCGTTCACTAAATAATATTGGGGAAAGTTGTGCATCAGGAAAGACTTCAGTTGATTGGTCTCGCCCTGTAAAAAAACAAGTCCGCTTACGGTGGGTTTTTCTTCTTTCGTTACGCCCTTGCCGTTCGACTTTTGCTTGTATTGTATGGTTCGATGAATGAAGCACTTGGGTTTGAAGCCGCCTTCGAGTTTGAGTGTGTTGAGTTTTTCCTCAAATTTTCCGGCAGACATGTGCTGAATGAATATATAGCCCCAGGGGGTTCCTTGCCGGGGACGGTCAGCGTCTGTTGCAGGCTGAACTGCGGCATCGGACGCTGCACGAAGTGCTTGATTTTCAGGATTTTGGCTTTCAGAATGGCCTTCACTTTTGGGTATTCCTCCTACTTTCGAAACCGATTCTCTATCAGCTCCGACTATATGTATGCCCTTTGGTAAACGCTTATTATTATAGGTGTCGTTTACGTCGGCTGTAGAAGAAGGAAGCGAGCAAACCTGCGTCATTTTCTTTATCTACTTTATGTCATTGTTGGCGGTCAGTTTATGGGCTGACGGTGCCAGTGGTACATTGACAATTATCATAAATTCATACTCTTGAAGTACCGAAAAGCCCAATAAAGAGAAGAGAATGTTTTACACGCCAAGACTTATGCTACAACCGTACATCCCTTTCTACTTTTTTGGCCTTTGTCTCTATCAGTTCACGTCTTATCTCCTAATGTAAGACAAGATTTCAGCTACAAAGGTAAGGCTTTTCTCGTGTATATGATAGGAATCTGCGAAAATAATTCAAATATTTTGCGTTCTTGTATAGAAATGTTTCACAAACCTTCGATTTTTAAATTCTGAACTACTTGATAATCAGAGAATTCATACTTATATCATATCTTACATTAGAAGACAAGACTTTTTACTCTCTACCCTATCCAGCACATTGGCTGTTTTTATTTCGTTTTTCTCTTATTCCCTTTGTTTTTTCCCATCAATTATATCCTATCTGCTGGCATTTTTTTCCTCTGATTTATCCAGGTAGGCCCTTTATGGAACATACACACTTGCATTCCTGATGCTTAGAAGTTGATGCTGCGTGCATGGGTAAAGCAGGCGGTGAAGTGTTAATTGCCCGCACCGCAAAAAAGTAAATATAAATTAAAAAACCATCTTTTTAATGCCAACGTTTTCAGCCTGTGTGGACACGAAACAGCACCTTGTAAAAATTTATTCCGAGTTTGTCAGCATTTGTTCCGAACTTGTTGAAATTAGTTCCGAGCTAGTTTCAACAATCTTGGAATTATTGATAATCAGCACTTTCAGAAGCGAAAGAAAGTCGGTTTCGGGAATATTTGTTTCGTCCAGCATGGCACTAAAAGCCGATGGTTAGTGTTTAGATTCATTTTAAGATTTATTAAATCTACAAGGTGCGGCATAAGCGTCAACGGCGATTAGGGCAAACGGCCGGAGTTCCGGATTATAGGGTAAGCACAAAAAAAATCCCTTGCCCGGGTAATTGCTTACTCAGGCAAGGGATTGAAGTCGTCTAAACTTTTCTGACGAAGATTTGATTTGGAGATTTTTCTCTTCTAAATTCAATTTTCACCTTTCTTTTTGAGGCAAATCTTGAAATTCATAAAAGTTCAGACGACTTCATTTTTAAAATATTTGTTACCTTGGGGTAAATGTGGTATTAGTACCATTCAACGTTCGTTGAGTACGAACTGCGTTTATCCCATTTCAGTGCATCGGCCAATTCTGAAGCGCGGGCACGGAAAGTGAAGTTAAACGAAGAGTAGGGCTTCAATACAACCGAACATGACATTTCGAAACAGTGAAGGTCGCGCGAGAGCGACATGGTGGTCATCGAAAGTTTCTTCATTTCGAAGTCGTAACCCGAAGTGAAGGTGATGTTCCATCCATCGGCAATGCGCAGATAACCCGATGCGTTGAGCGTTTGGGTAAACGAGAAGGGGTAACGCATGCGGCGCACATTGATTTTACGGCTGCGGTCTTCCTGCATGGTTACACCATACGAGAGGGTGAGCGACCAGGAAGTGAAAAAGACATGTAGCCGTCGGAATCGATTTTGGCTTTCTCTTTTTTCTTTTTACCGCCTTTCTTGGCTTCGCGCAATTCGGGGTCGATATTGGCGTCCTCCACATCGTCGGTGGTTTCGTCTGATGAGGTGGAAGCTGTTTCGTAGTCCGACTTTTTGCGTCCGTGCAGTTTGTCCATCCATTTGCTCCACGTTTGGTTGTTGAACGTGTAGGAGATGTTTTGCGACATACCCTGGAAACGTCCGAAGCGTCCGTAGCTCCATTCCGTACGGTCACTGGGAACTACATTGCCTTTTTCGTCGAACTTATAGGCATAAGTGGCAAAGTTCGCTGCGAGCGAAAAGGTGTAGTTTTTGGTCAGTCGTAAGCGGACGCGCATCAGCAAGTCGCTCCACGGGCGCGTTTTGGCAGCCATGTTATACGACAGCGTACCCGAAAGTTCGTCGATGAGCGAAATTTTGCGTTCGCCGGTCGAGTCGCGGTCGCTCTTCACTTTCATTTCCAGGTTGTTCGACACCGACATTGTAATGAGTCCGGACATTGTTCCCGACGGATAGCCGTAAAGGCTGCCCGAATAGGGCGAATACGTCACGCGGCTCACATTGCCCTGCCGGTCTACCTTGTCGTAGTGTTTGGTATAACCATAACGCGACGAGGTGAAGTCGGGCGAATAGCTGAAACTTATTGAGGGCTTGAACACGTGGCGAATGGCCAGAATCTTACCCTTGAACAGTTTGGGGGTGGGTTTGTAAAAACCGTAGAGGGTGGTATTCGCCGAAATGGCCACGCGCCAGTCGTATAGGTTGTAAAATCCGTAGGTGGTGTCGCACACTTCCTGTTGCAGTTCCTCGCTCCACGAACGATTGACGCGGGTGGCGTACATGATGTCGCGGAAGGTGAACGAAGGCGAAATGTTGATGTACTTAAAAAGTTGGAAGGTAGCGTCGATGGGTATGTTGTGTTGCATACCATTGCGCCAATCCTTAATGAGGTTCGACTTGAATAGCTGACTTTCCTTCGTCGTAATGGAGTTCGACATCTGTCCGGTGTACGACATTGAAATCTTTTCGTACCACCGCTCCTTGCCCGACTGGTGTTTGCGTCTGAAGGGGTAGAACCTGGAGAGCGAAATGCTGAGGTCGGGCAGCGTCACGGCAATGCTCGAGTCCTTCATGTTCTGCGTCAAGTTGCCCGAAGCCGAAATCGTAAGGCCGATGTTCGGAAACGTGTGGCTGAAACTCACGGAACTGGCTCGGGTGCTTTGCGTGTAGGAAAGCGGATTGTACATACTTTCCAAGTTTGAACGCTCGTAGTTTTCCGAAGCAAAGTTCACACGCGCCGAGAAGCTGGTGTTGGGGTTGGCCTTTGAGTCCTTGGTGTGTGTCCACTGCAGTTTCAAGCTCTTGGTCACAGCGTAGTCGGGCATGTTCTTTTCGCCCTCGACCGTGCGCAGGAAACTGAAATAGAGGTTGCCTCGGTAGCGGTAACGCTTGTTGTAGTTTGTTTCTGCGCTCACGCCCCACGAGCCCTTGGTGTAAATTTCGCCCAGCAGCTTCAGGTCCATGTAGTCGCTCAGGGCCAAGTAGTAACCACCGTCGCGCAGGTAGAAACCTCGGCTGGTTTCATCGCCATACGAAGGCATGATGAAACCCGATGAATACTTTTTATTAAAGGGGAAAAATCCGTAAGGCACAGCCAGAGGCAGCGGCACATCTTCCACCACGAGGTAAGCCGGACCGAAAATGGCATCCTTGCCCGGTCGCACTTTGGCTCTGGAAAGTTTCAGATAGAAGTGAGGATGTTCCGCATCGCAAGTGGTGTATTTGGCATGTTCCAGGAAGAGAGTACCGTCGTCCGTACGTTTCGACTTTTCGCTTTGCAAATAACCATTTCCCTGCGTGGTGGCCACATTGCTGATAAAGCCCTTTTTGGTTTTGAAGTTGAACGACATACGTTCGCTGTCGTACCGCTCACTGCCCTGCTTGTACACCGGTTTACCTTTGATACCCCCCTTAACGGTAGAGTCACGTTTACCTTCGGCATACACCATGCTCGAATCCATGTTCATGGTGATTTTTTCGGCATCGAGGTTCATGTTCATGTAAGTAACCTTCGATTCACCGTAAAGGTAAGCGAGTTTGGAGTCGGCATCGTACACCATGGAGTCCTTAGCTACATACTCAACAGGCGAATCGATACCCGGTTTTTTCGGTTTAACGGAATCGGCCGCTGTCGAATCGTTAGCAGCTTTGGCCACCGCAGAATCGGGCAATGCAAGCGTTCGCTCTGCTTTCAACGTATCGTTGGCCATTCGTGGCATGCGCGGAACGGCAGGAGTTTGCGTCACTGCCGAATCGGCCTTGGCCCGTGTGATTTGCGTCACTTGGTTCTGCCGCACCGAATCTGCAGAATGTCGGTTCAAGGCAGAATCATACGGAGTTGTGTCCGAAAGTGCCACATAAGCGGTTCCGGTTGGTACAAACGCCGAATGCCCGGCCACTACCGAAGCGGTGGTCAGGAACGCAAATAATGTGAGTGAAACTAATCGCATATATAACCGTTGGGTGCAACAGCCCTCCTTATTTGGAGACCGGCATACACCTATAATTCAAACAATTTAGCCCAATTAAGGAAAATGTTCACGCTATCTGCCCCAAATTTTTCTAAACTGGCAGCAGTGTCGGGAATGGTGCGCACCCGTTTGGGGTGACTTTTTGAGTAAAACTTGTCGGCGTAGCAAATGAGCTGTTCTTCGAGTGTTTGCGGGCGGTAATCTCCCATGGGCAGGGGTAAATTCCGTTCGCTAATCACTTCGGGTGTCAGTCCGGTACCCGTATGTCGTTCACACACGCGGGCAATTTCTGAGAATCCCTCTTTCCGCATCAGTTCCGCGCCCAGATAGCCGTGCATCAGATAGGGTTCTGTGCCGTGGCAGTGAATGCCGGGAGCATCTGTCAGGAATACACCTATATCGTGCAGCATGGCAGCCTGTGCCACGAAGTCACGGTTGATAGCCAATGCAGGTCGTGCATCAATGATAGCCAAAGCACGTTCTGTTACCTGCTTGCTGTGGTGCACCAGCAGACGGTAGAGCGGTTCATTGTCTGCGTAATATTTTTGAATGAGGTCGAGAGGGTTCATCGCCATTTTGTTTAATCAAGGTGCAAAGTTAGTGCAAACCGAATGCAATGCAAGAAAAAGCTTGTTTTTTCTTTATACTGCTGAGGTGCCGCCTAACTTGGGCGGAGTCAGAGTTAGTGCAAACCGAATGCATCGCTTGAAAAAGCTTGTTTTTTCGTTTGCAGTGCTGAGGTGCAGCCTAACTTGGGCAAAGCCAAAGTTAGTGCAAACCGAATGCATCGCTTGAAAAAGCCCGTTTTTTCGTTTGCAGTGCTGAGGTGTCACCTAACTTGACCTCCCCTTTAGCGCAAGTTCATGGTCAAGCATTCGAGCGTGCGAAGGTCTATGCTCCACAAACGGTTAACGAGCGGATGACCACAGCGACAGATTAGCTGAATAACCTGTTGCGCCATGATGCTACCGATGCACCCTGTAACCGTAGCCGTAATTTCCTTGCCTTTCAGCGGATTGTCGCTGGGTTGCGGCGCCTCAGGAAAAAGTTCTGCATACGAGCAAGCCTGCGGTCCGACATGAAATACCGACACCTGGCCGCACCAACCCTCAACCGCTCCATAAACGTAAGGCTTGCCCTGCGCCCGACACACACGGTCAATCAAGTAGCGCGTTTGGTAGTTGTCGCATCCGTCAACCACCATATCGTATTGGGCAATGAGCGTAGCCGCGTTGTCAGCCGAGAGTCGGACGGCATGCGCCTCGATACATACCTCGCTGTTCATTTCGCCCAATCTGCGTGCCGCCTCCGTAGCCTTGGGCAATCCCACTTGCTTTTCGGTGTAAAGCACTTGCCGGTGCAGGTTATTCACCGACACCGTGTCGTTGTCAACCAGTCCCAAAGTACCGACTCCTGCCCCAGCCAGACACATGGCAATCGGGCAGCCCAAACCGCCGGCACCCACAATGAGCACACGGGCATTGTGCAGCAACTGCTGGCCTTCTGCGCCAATCTCGGGCAAAAGCATTTGGCGTTCGTAACGCGCAAAGGAAGTTGAAAGTTGATTGTTATGTTCCATTTGTAATGATTCAATCCCAAAAAATGCCCCCATGAAGTAAGCAAAAAAGGGCATGGTTACCACAGTTTGTCGATGAAGGCAAGCCCAAGGTAATCATGTCCTTTCTGCGTGAAAAAAGAGCTGTTTCTCCGGTGCGCAAGGCGTCACCGAACGCCGCGGTCAGTCCGCAGCACACAGTTTAGTTTGATGATTTCATACATTTAATATGGTCGAACGAACCGTCCCAGTCCTTCCACACCGGCTCGACTCCGGCAAGCTGCAAAGCCTGCGTCACTTCGGCCACCGAGCGCGGATCGGTTACTTCAAACTGTTCCAGCGCCTCGACATGTGTGGCATATCCACCCGGTTCCGTTTTGCTACCGGCAGACATGGTTGTGACACCCAGCGTGGCCATGTGGTTGCGGAAGTCGGCGTCTTCGCGCGTGCTGTATGAAATGTCGACATCGTGGTCGAAAATACGCATGGCAAAGGTGAGCTGCGCCAATTCGCGGTCGGTCATGATGCAGTTAGGCTGGAAGCCGCCATTTTCGGCCGGACACATACGCGGAAAGTTCACGCTGTATTTTGTGCGCCAGTAATGCTTTTGCAGGTAACGCAGGTGGCGAGCCATCATGGTGAGGTCCGTACGCCATTCCTTTTCCAAACCGATGAGCACACCCATACCGATGCTGTGAACGCCGGCCTGCCCCATGCGGTCGAAACCGTTGACACGCCATTCGAAGTTCGACTTCATGCCGCGCGGATGATACAGTTTGTAGTTTTCGCGATGATAGGTTTCCTGAAAACAAATCACGCCATTCATGCCGTGGCGCGTAAGTTCAGCATACTCCTCGGCACTGAGCGGCATCACCTCGATTTTAAGGTTCGAGAAGTAAGGCTTGGCCAAATCCAATGCCTTGGCCAAGTAAGGCACTCCGGCCTTGGCAGGGTTTTCGCCCGTAACGAGCAGCAGGTTCTCGAAGGGGCCTAACTGCTTGATGGCCTCGTATTCCTTTACCATTTCCTCGGGAGTCAGGATGGTGCGTGCCATTTTGTTGGCTATGTGAAAGCCGCAGTACACACACGAGTTCGTGCAGGAGTTGGTGAGGTAAAGCGGAATAAACATCGACATCGTACGTCCGAAACGCTCTTCGGTGTAGCGACGCGAAAGCTGTGCCATTTCCTCCAGATAAGGAGCGGCAGCAGGCGAAATGAGAGCCATGAAATCGTCTACGTCGCAGTGCGTCTTTTGCAAGGCGCGACGCACGTCGGCATCGGTTTTGCGCGCAATGGCTTCAGTGGTCTCATCCCATGAATATTTTAAAAGTTCGTCTGAAAACATTCAACCATTATTTTTTTGAATCGAAGAATATGCGTAAGCAGGCAATGCACTGTGCCATACCTGCCTGGACCGCAACACTAATCGTTGAGGAAAGCCGTCAGCGGTGAGCTGGCTTTGGCCTCGAACGAATGAATCTGTGCAGCCAGTCCGGCTTCGTAGGCCATGCGTCCGGCCTCAACCGCCATTTTGAAAGCCTTGGCCATTTCGGCAGGTTGTCCGGCCACAGCAATAGCCGTGTTTACCAGGCAAGCCGAAGCACCCATTTCCATAGCCTCGGCAGCATGGCTCGGCGCACCGATACCGGCATCGATGACTACGGGCACCGTGCTCTGCTCAATGATGATGCGCAAAAAGTCGCGTGTTTGCAGTCCGCGGTTGGTGCCGATGGGCGCACCCAGGGGCATCACAGCCGCAGCGCCGGCCTCTTCCAGGTGTTTGCACAGCGTGGGGTCAGCCTGGCAATAAGGAAGAACGACGAAGCCCATTTTTACCAATTCCTCGGTAGCCTTGAGCGTTTCGGTGCTATCGGGCAAAAGGTAGCGCGGGTCGGGATGAATTTCCAGTTTCAGCCAGTTGGTGCCGAAAGCCTCGCGGGCCATTTGTGCGGCAAACACAGCCTCTTCGGCCGTGCGAACGCCCGAAGTGTTGGGCAGTAGCTGAATGTGGTCGGCTTGAATGTGGTTCAGCATATCGTCGTGCGTATCGTTCAGTTCGATACGTTTCATGGCCACTGTCACCATTTCAGAACCCGAAGCCATGATGGCTTCTTTCATTTCGGCATTGCTGCGGAATTTACCTGTGCCCAGGAAAAGACGCGATGAAAACTCGCGGTCTGCTATTTTAAGTGTTGACATATTTAATAGGGTAATGCGTAAGCATCCGGTGTTGCCCATAATGTGAAACACACCCGAGGACATCGGGGCTTACATATTTTTTTATTTCAAAAAAGAACAAAGGAAAAAAACGAACAGCTGTTTACCCTCCGCAGGCAGCCTTGATAATGGTGATTTTTGCATCGTCGGTCAAGGCGTAGCCGGCCCATTCGTTGCGTTTCACCAAGCGGTTGTCAACCGCTACAGCTACTCCCTGATTCGGAAGGTTCAGTTCGGCAACGAGTTCTTCGAGGTTCTTAGCCTCGGTTTCTATGCTTTGTTGGTTTACGGTAAGTTTCATTGTTTATCTTTTTTATAAATGCAGCGACATGAAACAGCAGAATGCGTAGAAAAACAGCGAAAACTGAAAACATTTTGTGCGCCTGCCGCGCCAAATGGTTGAACACAACGTAAAAGGGCAGGATTTAGGGCGTACAAATGCCTACGGCAGCATAATCTGCATCAGGTCGTAAGGGTATAATCTCAGCCGCCATGCTTACAAGGCTATGACGGCACCCCTTTATATCGCACGCCAAAATTACAGAAAAACCTTGGAATAATCAACCGAAAACAAAAGAATAATCTGTGGGGATTGGAATTTGGGGACGCAAATTATGAAGTCGTCTAAACTTTTCTGACGAAGATTTGATTGGGAGATTTTTCTCTTCTAAATTCTATCTTCACCTTTCTTGCTTTGGTTTTGACCTTTCATCAGTCGTGTAGCTCGCTACACTCCTTCTGCAAGGCCCAAAAACGCCTCAAATATTAAGGCAAATCTTGAATTTCATAAAAGTTCAGACGACTTCTATTTAATGGCAATTTCACGCCCGTTGCATTCAATCGTTCGTGCGTCCTGTAAATGCGTTTGCACCACGTGTGCATCAATCAGGTGATAACCCAATTTTCCGGAGTTGGGGTATTTGTAAAAGAAAGAATTGCTGCTTAAGTACAACGACACGGACGATACATTAGCTGCTTGATGCAGGGCGCGGTAATATTTCAGAATGGTCGGGATAACTCTGGGCAACACTTTGATGCCCATATCTCCGTTTTTTAAACTTACAACAGCGATGACGTGCCACCTCACTCTTATAGTTTGGTTCGTTTCTCCCCCATTCACTTTGTGCGATATGGTTAGGTATACTGATATAGGTAGACACATTAACAAACTAATAAATGTGTCCTAAGTATGAGAAAAAAAGGAAGCCATTACAGTAATGACGAAAAGTATCATTTCATTCGTCTTTACCATGAATCAGGCATGAGCAAACGTTCATTTTGTAAATTACATGGAATTTCCAGTGCCTCTCAATTACGTTATTGGCTGAAAAAGTTTACAGTTCCTTCAGAAGATGTATCTTTGTCTTCAGAAGTTGTAAGCACTATGTCAAATCGCAGTAAAGAAGATTACAAGGACGAGAATGCGCAGCTTAAAAAGCGCATCAAGGAGTTGGAAAAGGCTCTTGCCTTCTCTAAGTTGGAAACCGAGGCTCGTGATTTAATGATTACTCGTGCCGAGGAATACTTTAATATCCCCATCCGAAAAAAATCTGGGGCCAAATAGTTACGGAACTGGTGAGACGGGGCAGCGTCAAAGTTGCTCCCGCCTGCCGTCTGTTTGGCCATTGTCGTCAAGCCTATTACCAGTCTAAGGCTGACATCGAAACCAGTTTACGGAACGAACGTCGAATGCTGGAAGCTGTTCATGAGATACGCAGTGAGGATCCCGGTATTGGTGGTTACAAGTTGTGGATTATGCTCATTGCCTTGTTCGGCGAAAAGTCCGTGCCCGGTCGCGACAGTTTTTATACGTTACTTCGCCGTCATGGGTTGATGCTTCCTCCTCGCAAACCGAGGAGTACCACCAACTCCAACCATCGTTACCATAAATGGAAGAATAGGATTAAAAACCTTGTTCTAAATTCTGCAAACCAATTGTGGGTCAGCGATATTACTTACATACCGCTACGCGGTGGTGATGTTTGTTACCTACATCTGATAACCGATGCCTATTCCCACAAAATCGTAGGTTGGAAACTGGCTGACACCTTGCGTGCTTCCGCCACCATGACCGCACTGCGGCAGGCGATAAAACAGGCAATCGAGATGACCGGCAACGAAAAGTTCCCCGGACTGATACATCACTCAGACCGCGGCGTACAGTATTGCTGCGATACGTACGTGGAACTTCTTCAGCAACACGACATCACGATTAGCATGACAGAAGACTACAAGCCTACCGACAATGCCGTAGCGGAACGTGTAAATGGAATTATAAAGGTGGAGCGTGTCTACCGGGAACGGCAGTTCAATGATATCGGACATGCCGAAAATGTGATAGGACGTTACATACACTTCTACAATTACCACAGACCTCACATGAGCATCGGGTATAAGATACCGGCGATAGCGCATTTAGAGAATGGTGTGCAGATTAAAAAGTGGCAGAAGAAAAAATATCCTGCAAAAGAGAACAGAGAACAGGAATATCCGTTATCTTTGCAAAACCGAACAACAGAATCGGAAGAAGGCATATGCCGGCGAGTCTGAAGAAGACAATGTGCCCCATACGAGGGGCATATTGTCTTACCGAACAAACAGAAACGGACTCCTGCAAATCCGGCGTGTCATTGATTGATGACTACCATATCAGGGACTAAAAAACGAAGTTGACTACTATATCAGTACAATAAATAAAGAACTGTCTACTGATAACGGTTATAAAAGAAAAAACTGTCTAGCTAAATCAGGAAAAGACACTTTGTTTGGCTGAACAGCTTGCAAAATTAAGAAAAATGCATAAACTCGCCACGGCATTTACCCATGTGCCTTTCACTATCTTTATAGAAGATAGGAGGTGGCTCGGCAATACTCGCGCTCAAATGCAAGCATTTGGCTTGGTTTTGCGCTCGCCTTTCACTATCTTTGAACTCCACTATTCAATAAATATAGCTATTCATCCTTTTCACAACATGATACCTTTACTCGAAGCCCTATACACCCGTCACAGCGTGCGGCGCTATTTGCACCAACCGCTGACGCCCCAACTGATTGCCCAACTGCAAACAAAGATTGACGAATGCAACCGTTTGGGCAACCTGCACATACAACTTGTGACGAACGAAACCCGTGCCTTTTCGGGCGTAATGGCCTACGGCTCTTTTTCGGGCGTCGAAAACTACCTGGTGATGGTGGGCAAACCGCATCCTACGCTCGACGAACGCATTGGTTATTATGGCGAACAACTTGTGCTCTTTGCCCAACAGTTAGGACTGAACACTTGCTGGGCAGGTCTGTCGTACCGCAAAGTGAAAGGTGCCTACCATGTCAGTTCCGGCGAAAAACTGGTATGTATGATTGCGTTGGGCTACGGCAAGACACAGGGCGTTACCCATAAAATAAAACGACCGGAAGAGGTGAGCAACATCGGTACACAAACGCCGGAATGGTTTGCCAAAGGGGTGGAGGCTGCCTTGCTGGCTCCAACGGCCATCAATCAACAGAAATTCTACTTTGAATACCAATCCTGCCCCGAAGATCCCCGGCATGGGGTCAAGGCCATTCGCCGCTTCTCACTGGTGGGCTACACGCAAATGGACTTGGGCATTGCCAAACTGCACTTTGAAATTGGCGCTGCCGCGGCTGCTGGAGTGGCTGAGGCTGAGGCGCTTTTCCGATGGATGAAATGAGGAAATATTTTCAACAAACTGATTTTTAAGAAACTACACCTTAGAAACTGAATCAATTCTTAAACAGTTTCTAAAGCCAGAAAAATAATTATGAAATCAAGAATAACGATGCTTGGCACCGGCAGTGCCGCCGTGACTAAATGTTACAATACCTGTTTTGTACTTTCATCTCCCAAATCGCATTTGCTCGTTGATGCCGGCGGCGGAAACGGAGTACTTTCTCAGTTAGAAAAGGCACAGATTCCTTTCACCGAGATTCATCACCTATTCATAACGCATGCACACACCGACCACTTGCTCGGATGTATTTGGATAGTACGCATGGTGGCACAAGCTGCCGCCCAAGGTAAATACACGGGGCAACTTCATGTGTATAGCCACGATAAAGCATTGCAGGCGCTGACAGACATCTGCCGCATGACGCTGCCTGTAAAAATTGTCAGCCAGTTTGGCGCTTCCATCGTCTTTCATGAGGTGAAAGATGGCGAAAGTTGGCAGGTGGAGGATATGGAAATTACTTGTTTCGATATTCATTCTACCAAAGAAAAGCAATTCGGCTTACAGGCCATATTACCCGACGGACAGCGCTTGGTGTGTCTGGGCGATGAACCTTACAAAGCTATGAACGAAACGTATGCCAAGGAGGCCGACTGGTTGCTTTGCGAGGCGTTCTGCCTGTATCAGGACCGTGAAATTTTCAAACCTTACGAAAAGCATCACTGCACAACCAAGGATGTGGGCGAAATGGCCGAAACACTCCGTCCTAAGCACGTAGTGGTTTACCATACCGAAGATACCGACTTGCCACACCGCAAAATGCGTTATACCGCCGAAGTGCAGGCATACTTTTCGGGAAAGGTGTATGTGCCGGATGATTTGGAACAAATTACGCTGTAAATACTTGCCATCTTTGTGTCATTCACCCTTCGTTAATGGGTGCGGAAGGGACGTTGCAGGGCTTCTTCGATGCCTTCGATGCTGCTGTGAAAGTGAATGCCGTGATTTGCCGCAGCAGTACCGTCCATTACCAGGTTACGGGGCTGTTCGCAAAAGCGTTCCTCGTTCGGCGTAATCCATGCCGACGGTTCTTGAAGTCCCATCAGTCGGGCTGTTTCCACAAAAAGTTCATAGCTGTTCATCGTGTTTCCGCAGCCAAAGTTGTAAATGCCGCCGGGTAGCGTAAATGCTTTTTCAAGGTTACGTACCACTTCCCACACATAGCTCACGCCTCGGAATTCATGCGTAGCAGCTTGAAGGGTAGCCTTTTCATCAAATGCCTTTTTCAGGTTAACCAGCAAATTGCTGTTCAGCTTCAGGCTGCTATCTGGTAAGTCGTACATCCACGTCAGCCGCAGGCCCACCGCTTCGGGCAGGTTCCACAGCGTTCTTTGTTCAGCCTCAAGCTTATGCCGACCATATACATTCACCGGCTGAAGCACCTCGTCTTCCCGGAGTGCACCTGAAACCGACGTACCGTTGTACACTTGGTCGCTCGACATGAATACTAGTTTGGCGCCCGTCAGTTTACAGGCCTTTGCTATCCTCACCGTACCTTGCACATTCACCTTGTGCGACTCCGTGGGATGTTGTTCGCAATACCACGTATTGCTCAATGCTGCACAATGCACCACGACATCGGGGCGGTGCTCCTCCATATAGGCCCTGACTGCTTCTTCATGGCTCACGTTCAGTTCGGCATGCGTGGGCAGCAGCAGGTCGTATTTATCGCGCAGATAGTAGGCCAACCGGCTACCTAAGAATCCACTACTACCCGTAATCAGTACTTTCATATTTTTTTTAATCTTGACAAAAAAAGCGGGCGATTGAAGGGCTTTTCCAGCAATTCAATCGTCCGCTTTGAGCATTTATAATTTTATCAATTAAGCCCTAAATGCTTAGTTGAGTTATTCTGTTACCGCGAATGCATTACATCATGCCGCCCATACCGGGGTTACCCATGGGCAGTTCGGGTTTGTCGTCCTTTTTGTCGCAGATGACGCATTCCGTAGTCAAGAACATACCAGCCACAGAAGCCGCATTTTCAAGGGCTACACGCGTAACCTTAGCGGGGTCAACCACACCGGCAGCACGCAAGTCGCCAAACTCTTCGGTCTTGGCATTGTAACCAAAGTTACCTTCACCTTCGCGCACCTTATTCACAATCACAGCACCTTCAATACCGGCGTTGCGGCAAATTTGGCGCAAGGGTTCTTCAATGGCACGGCGAATGATAGCAATACCCGTGGTTTCGTCTGCGTTGTCGCCCTTCATACCTTCGAGCGTCTTCTGAGCACGGATGTAAGCCACACCACCACCGGTTACGATACCTTCTTCGATAGCCGCACGCGTAGCGCAGAGTGCATCGTCGCAGCGGTCTTTCTTTTCCTTCTGTTCAGTTTCGCTGGCAGCACCCACTTCGAGTACGCAAACACCACCTGAAAGCTTAGCCAAACGCTCCTGCAATTTTTCCTTGTCGTACGAGCTGGTTGAGTTAGCAATTTCGTTCTTGATTTGGCCGATGCGGTCCTGAATGCAGTCCTTATCGCCCTTACCGTTAACGATGGTTGTATTTTCCTTCGAAACGGTTACCTTTTCAGCCGAACCCAGCATATCGAGCGTAGCCTGTTCCAATTTCAAGCCCTTTTTCTTCGCTGATTACCACACCGCCCGTGAGCACTGCGATATCTTCGAGCATAGCCTTGCGACGGTCGCCGAATCCGGGAGCCTTCACAGCACAAATCTTCAACTGTGAACGCAGACGGTTTACCACCAAAGTGGTGAGAGCCTCGCTGTCGACATCTTCAGCAATTACGAGCAAAGGACGGCCACTCTGAACAGCGGGTTCGAGAATAGGCAGGAAATCCTTGATGTTCGAAATCTTCTTGTCGTAAATCAAGATGTAGGGGTTCTCCATCACGCACTGCATTTTTTCAGCATCCGTCACGAAATAAGCCGACAAGTAACCACGGTCGAACTGCATACCTTCCACAGTTTTCAGCACCGTGTCGCGACCCTTGGCATCTTCAATCGTAATTACGCCGTTTACCGAAACAGCACGCATACCATCGGCAATGAGTTTACCGATTTCAGCATCGTTGTTGGCAGAGATAGTGGCCACTTGCTCAATCTTGTCGTAGCTTTCGCCCACCTGTTCGCTCTGTTCCTTGATGCTTTCCACAACTTTGGCCACAGCCTTGTCGATACCGCGTTTCACGTCGAGCGGGTTAGCACCGGCAGCCACGTTCTTCATACCTTCGGTCAGGATAGCCTGCGTCAGCACGGTAGCAGTGGTCGTTCCGTCACCAGCGTCGTCACCGGTTTTTGAAGCTACGCTCTTCACGAGTTGTGCACCGGCATTCTGGAAAGTATCTTCCAATTCAATTTCCTTAGCCACACTCACACCGTCCTTGGTAATACGGGGAGCACCGAACTTTTTGTCGATAACCACGTTACGACCTTTCGGGCCGAGCGTTACTTTCACTGCATTTGCCAAAGCATCGGCACCCTCGCGCAAGCGTTCGCGAGCATCAACATCATATACTATTTCTTTAGCCATTGTTGTCAGATTTTTTTAGGGGGATATATATTATGTTGTATAATAAGGAAAAGCAGCCGCCGTAGGTTCAGCATTCAGTGCATGCACCCACCGTTGCGGAATCTGCTTGAGTTGAAATGAAACGGGCGATGCAATTAAGCCAAAACAGCCAACACATCACTTTGACGCATGATCAAATATTTCACGCCGTCGAATTCCACTTCAGTACCGGCATATTTTCCGTAGAGCACGGTATCACCGGCTTTCAGTACCATTTCTTCGTCTTTGGTTCCGTTGCCGGTAGCCAAAACTTCACCTTGAAGAGGTTTTTCCTTAGCGGTGTCAGGAATGATGATGCCACCAGCTGTTTTTTCTTCTGCGGGAGCGGGCTTAATGAGCACGCGGTCTGCTAACGGTTTAATATTCATAGCTTGTACTTTTATTTTTTGTTGTTTTATAATCAATGTATTCAAAACGGAGCAGCCTTATCATTCATGTCCGTATGTTCACCGGACGCAGGGCTTTATTTTCCGTGTCGCCCTTTATTATGCCAAAAGCGTGCCAAAGTTTCATTCCCGTTGCATTTAAGGCTTCAGTTTTCGTTTTCGGGCCGTAAACGCCTCGCTTCGTTATGCCAGCTTGTCTGTTTTATGACAAAATTGGAAAGCCGGTCTGTCATTCTGTCAGCCTAGCCTCATTGATATTAAAAAACATCTTATTTATATGAAGTCGTCTGAACTTTTATGAAATTCAAGATTTGCCTTATTTTTTGAGGCGTTTTGGGGTCTTGAAGAAGGAGCGTAGCGAGTTACACGACTGATGAAAGGTCAAAAAACGGCCAGAAAGAAAGGTGAAGATTGAAGATTGAATTTAGAAGAGATAAATCGCCAAATCAAATCTTCGTCAGAAAAGTTTAGACGACTTCTATATGCTTGTTCTGTATAATTACAACCATGATGAAATTTTTTTCTCGAATTATTTATATAACTTTGTTATTGAATAAGTAGGTGCTTCGGCATGGCCAATTTGAAAGATATTGAGAAACGGCTTTAAATTCAACATATAATCACATCTACTTACCCTAACCTCAATCATATCCTAACAATGAACAACTTTATTTACGACATTCCCGTCAAAGTGTACTTTGGCGAAAACCAGTTACATCACCTGAGGTGGTGAAGTGAGCCAGTTTGGCAAACGGGTGCTACTTACTTACGGTGGAGGTTCCATTAAGAAATCGGGACTTTACGATGCTGTGATGGCAGAACTGCAGAAAGCCGGCATGGAAGTTTTTGAACTTTCGGGCATTGAACCTAATCCGCGCATTGAATCGGTGCGTCGGGGCGCACAAATGTGTAAGGAGCATCATATCGACGTGCTGCTGGCCGTAGGTGGCGGTTCAACCATCGATGCCACCAAGTTTATGGCTGCCGGTGCCTGTGTCGACCACGACGCCTGGGACTTTCTGTCCGAAAAATGGGCACCTATCGACAAGGCACTGCCCATTGTTACCATTCTTACGCTTTCAGCTACCGGTTCCGAAATGGATTCGGGCGGTGTAATCAGCAATCCCGAAACGCAGGACAAGATTGGACGCATGGAACGCCCCATGTTGCCGAAAGTGTCGTTCCTCGACCCCACGGTTACCTATTCCGTCAGTGCTTACCAAACGGCTTGCGGTGCTGCCGACATGATGTCGCACATTTTTGAGGTGTACTTCGACAATACGCCCGACCTTTATATGCTCGACTGCTTTATGGAGGGTATGCTCAAAACCATCATCAAGTATGCACCCATAGCCATGCGCGAGCCTGACAATTACGAGGCGCGTGCCAACTTGATGTGGACCGGTTCGTGGGCCATCAATGGTTTTGCCAATGGCGGTCGCGAACAGGCTTGGAGTTGTCACCCGATGGAACATGAGCTGTCGGCCGTTTACGACATTACCCACGGCTTGGGACTCGCCATCCTCACTCCGCGCTGGATGGAATACTGCCTCGACGAAACGAATGTGCAGCGCTATGTACAGTTTGGCACAAACGTATTTGGCATTGATGCTTCGTTGCCCGCCATGGATATTGCACGCGAGGCCATTCGCCTCACGGCACACTTCCTGTTCTGCACCTTGGGCTTGAAGAGCACCTTTACTGAAGTCGGCATTGGCCGCGAACATTTGGCACAAATGGCTCGCAAGGCTTGCGGTGGAGGCACATTGCCCGGTTTCAAACCCTTGCAGCAGGCCGACATCGAACGCATTTACGAAATGTGCCTTTAATCACCGAGCAGCAGGTCGCTGCGTTTTAAGGGCATAACCTCTAACCGGACACCCCTAATTGGGCACTACCACAGGCTTTATGTCCACGAATTCGGCTGTGCCAAATAGCTGTGTATTGGGGATTTCTGTTCCCCAATTTGTAGAACGATTCCACACATTCCCCACTTATTCCACACCACAAAAGGTTTGGCATGAGTGGGGAATATTTTTGTTTTATGCTGATTATCAATCGTTTTCAAAATCGCGATTATTTTTTGGCACGCCCTTTGCGCTATATTAGGGCAGAAACAACAAAACAAAAAATTACAAACCACACAAAAACCACAACGATTATGAAAAAGTTTTCAGTTTACGCCGTAATGGCCATGGGAGTTCTCACAGTGAGTAGCGCAGCTTTCGTAGGTACCACCACTTTCAGCTCACGCGGTTTCATCAACGCTGAAGTTTCAGACACCGTGGTTCCCAAAGATACCGTTCTGCCCGAAAACACCGAGTCTGCATCGTTCTGCAATCCCGTCGACACGGTAGTTCCCACCGATACGGTTGCTCCTCAGAAAGACGAAACTACGCCTGTTGAAAACGGCTTCTACAATCCCGTTGACACCGTAGTTCCCACCGATACCGTAGCTCCCCAAAAGGAAGAAGCTACGCCCGTTGAAAATGGTTTCTACAATCCCGTTGACACCGTAGTTCCCACCGACACCGTAGCTCCCCAAAAGGAAGAAGCTACGCCCGTTGAAAATGGTTTCTACAATCCCGTCGACACCGTAGTCCCCACCGACACCGTAGCTCCCCAAAGGAAGAAGCTACGCCTGCTGAAAATGGTTTCTACAATCCCGTCGACACCGTAGTCCCCACCGACACCGTAGCTCCCCAGAAGGAAGAAGCTACGCCTGCTGAATAAAATCCAGTTTCCTCGTTAAGAAATTAAATAAACAGAGTATTAACCCTTTAACCCCCCGATAAAAGAGCAAGAGAGAGAAACACGTTCAAAAGATAGTATATATATGTAGATTGTGAGTTCGCGAGGCTACCCCTAACATCACAGCTATCGCATATTCAAGATATGAGTTGTGATGGCGGGGGATAGCCTCCTTTTTGGCTCTATATTCCTGCCTAATTTAAAAAAAGCAGGGCGTGTCACGCTATTTTTTTTGACACGCCCTGCTTTCAATTATTATACGAAGCAGTGGTTTAATTACACCACCAGTTTATGAAGTCGTCTGAACTTTTATGAAATTCAATCTTCGTCAGAAAAGTTTAGACGACTTCTATTTCACATCTGCTTATTTCACCACCAATTTGCGCGTAGTGCTGCTGGCAGTAGTCGACACCTTGAAGAGGTAAACACCCGGAGCAAAGTTGGCAAGGTTTACCACACGTTCCGTGCCGCAACGCGGTGCATCAACGTATTCGCTGCTAACGAGTTGTCCGTTGGTATTGAACACCTGCAAAGTAGCAAAGCTTTCGTTGTTGTTGAACAACACGCGCCATTCGTTGTGGTTTTTACTAATGGTTACGGGAGCTTCGCTATTGAGCGTTTCGTCAATGCCACTTTGTCCCTTCATTTCAAGGGCCTTTTTCAAACCATTGTAAGCATCGATTTTACCAAAGCCCCAAGTAGCATTCCAGTTGTTGGCATCCACCTTCCCTACGTGATTATCACGACGGCCGGTTGCTTTCATGATGTCCAGAATGTTTTCGTAAGTCAGTTTGGGGTTAGCCTCAAGCCAAAGGGCAATGATACCGGTAACAGCAGGAGTAGCCATTGAAGTACCCGACATCATACCGTAATAGTAAGTGCCACCCTCAGAGTTTACTTTCTGCACCTGGTAACTTCTGTAATTTTCGAACTGAGCCGAGTTTTTCGAGAAAGCCGACAGCACCGTACCGCCAGGACCTGCTACAGCCGGTTTCGGAGTAGCTTCGCCCACGAGCGGACCGTGGCTGCTGAAGTTACTGATATCACCAGTTTCGCCAACGCCCGCATCATAGGTTGAACCATTGAGGTTTGTGAATCTTGAGGCTGCATTGTACGAAGCCACAGCTATAGCCTTGCCAATCGTGGCAGCACCTTCGCCCACCATGTATTCGGCATCGCCGCTATGGGCTTTGTATTTACCCACCGACATAGCCATGAAGTTGTTGCCGTAGTAGTTCGAACCATCAATCCATGCGTGGAAAGAATCGCCCTGCTTACCAGATACCTGCCATACCACTTTGTACGAAGTACCCGTCACCTTCAAAATGCTGGCCAAAACCTGCGAGTTCAGATGCAAACGTGCATACTGACGGTTGTTATAGGGGTCAATACCCGTGCTGAATCCGCTCAGATTATCCAACTGTTCGTCAGTAGGCTCATACAAGCGGCTACCATTGATGATACAAGGCTTAATGGTGAGGTGAGCCTGAGCATCGGTAGCAGTGCCCCAGAGTTCCGACAGAATTATTTTGTTCGGATTGTAATTGTTGTCGGTTTTCATGTAAAGGTACACCGGTTCGCTGTCCGAAGTAATTTCGCGGTAAGCGTGGAACTTGTCGTTACCCTCGTTACCCATGGCAGCCACCATAATACCACCCTCACCACACAACTTACTCATGTTTTGGTCGTGAGAAGTGCTACCGTCGTGCGGACCGATAATGGAACCGAAACTCATGTTAATAACCCAGGGCTGTCCGTTTTTCTCGGCATAATCCTTGATAGACTTAGCCTGAGCCTCTACGGCAGTATCAGTGAATTTTGAAGAAACAAGAATCAAATCTGCCCCTGTGGCAATGCCGTAATAATCGCTACCTTCCACCTTGCTACCGGCAGCAATGTTTGCCACGTGCGTGGCATGGCCCACGTCATCGAGGCGGTCAGAAGTCGGCATACGTTCGGTCAGCATACCTCCGCCGGAATTGGCACCATAGCGCACCACGCGACCCTTGAATGCCGGGTGTTTGTATTCAAATCCCTGGTCAATAACGCCAATAACCACTCCTTTACCCGTGAAGGGAGTTTCGAGTCCTTCGCCGGCCGTAACTTTGGTCACACCGGTTTCGGGGCGCACGTTGTGCATCAGTTTGTGAAACTGGCGCGGTGCATTGATAAAAAGCACATTGGGCTGTTCGGCAAGCGTAGTGATGTACGAAGCCGGAATATGCGCCACCACAAGTTCATCGGTAATGATTTCGGCCTCGTAGCCGGCTGCTTTGATGGCAGCCTCAACAGCTGCTGCATCATTCACGCTGACAGATACCGAAATATTGCTTTGCGGTGTAACCGTTTGGGTTGACTTGTTTGCAGAAAGCACCTGCATCGTACGTCCTTCTACCAAATGGTTTAAGCGGGCATCCCACTTCGTACCGGTATCGTACACTTTGACTTGCTGAGCCAAAGAAGGCACAGACATCAGGGCGATAGCCCCGGCTATGAGTAGTTTTTTATCCATTGCACTGAATACTTGTAAGGTTTGTTTTTTTTAAAAAGAAAGTAAGTGCAGAAGCGTAAAAACCTGCACTGAACAAAGGGTTACAACGTATCGTTCCCCAACGATTGCTTGGGAACTTGTATTTATTGACTTACGACACATTCCGCGAAAGTCGTGCGCAAAGATATGGATTATTCATGACAAAATAAAAGAGGACAGAATATTTTTCTGTTATTTAGTCAGTTTTAATCGCAATCATGCGTTGCAAGCAGCCCAACTTTCTGTGAAGCATGCCAGCCACCCCAAACGGGGTAGCTGACAGAATCAGCCCTTTTTGTGTGTCATGATGTCGAGCACACAGCGGTCGGTTTCATTCATGGCATCTGCGCCAATGCTTACCAGGTTGCGAATGCTCTGGTCCACATCCTCGTCGATAATGCCCTCCACGCTTTCCACGCAGTTGCCCTGCATGGCCAACATGGCCGAAAGCACAGCCGTGCTGACACCGCTGGTCAGCTTCAGCGCGCAGCTGGGTTTGGCACCGTCGCAAATCATGCCGGTCAGGTTGGCAATCATGTTTTTCACGGCGTAAGTCATTTGTTCGTACGTACCGCCCATCAGGTAAGTAATGCCGCAGCTCGATCCCGTGGCAGCCACCACGCATCCGCACAGGGCCGACAGCGTGCCCAGGTTTTGTTTGATGTAAATGGCCGTGAGGTGCGAAAGCATCAGGGCGCGCGTCATTTCCTCGGGGGTGTTGTGGTTTTCCTCGGCAAACACCACCACGGGGTTCGTGGCGCAAATACCCTGGTTACCCGAACCCGAATTGCTCATAACCGGAATCATGGCTCCCGCCATTCGGGCATCGCAAGCGCACGACGTCGACGACAGAATGTGCGAGAATATGTTGTCGCCCATAATGCCGCGTCCCAAAGGACGTGTCAGAGCCTTTCCCAAGCAGTGTCCGTAGTTTCCTTCGAGCGAGCGTCGGGCAGCTTCTGAGTTAAGTCGGCGTGCCTCGTTGATAAATTCAATTTCCTCGACGGGCATGGTCGTGGCATATTCCCACACCTTGCGCATATTCAGTTGCAGAGGTTCGTTGGCAGGCGACTGTTCAGCAGCCTGCTCCACGTTGGTTTCGGCAGCGTGGAAAATCACTTCGTCATCCTTTTCAACCAGGGTGAAGCGTGTATGTTCGCGTGCAATCACCACATGAGCCCGGTGTCCGTTTTCGTCCGTAGCCAGGATTTCGACATACAGTTTTTCGGGAGCATCTTTTTTGAGTTGTATGTCGATGCAGTCAGTGGCAATGTAAGCCTTGCCCTGCTCCACAGCCTCGGGGGTGCAGTCGCGCAGCACTTCGAGTCCGTAGTCCGAACGGCCTATCAAAGCGCCCAGGGCAATGGCAATGGGAAGTCCCACCATGCCCGTGCCGGGAATACCCACGCCCATGGCATTTTTCAGGATGTTGGCACTCAGCCAAGCTTCAATTCGAACGGGAGTTGCGCCCAATACTTCAGTGGCGCGGCTCACTGCCAAAGCCACACAAATAGGCTCGGTGCAACCAATAGCAGGCACCACCCAATGCTTAACGAGTTGGGTTATTTGTTGTTTTTCAGCGGTTGATAAAGTCATAATATGTGCTTGTATAAAAAGATGGACCCCATATTTAAGGGTGGTTCTAAACAATGCTTAGAAGTACTATAGATTAGAAACGCCCCTAAAAAAAGGCGGCTTATTCAGTTTTATTTAAATCGTGCAAAAGTTGTGTCAGTTCGCCTGTGTCGAACCGTCGGTATTGTCGCGGTGTGCAATGATACATTTGTTGAAACACCTTGTAGAACACCTGCCTTGAGGCAAAGCCTGCCTGCAGGGCAATTTCCTCTACCGTAAAATGGTTGTGTTTTTCGGAACGCAGCATTTTCACGGCATCGGCCAGCCGGAGCGAATTCATCAGTGCACTGAAGTTGTTACCCGTCACGATGGCTGTGGCCGCCGATATATAGCGCGTATTGGTGTGGAGTTGTTGTGCCAAAGCACCCGCAGTAAAGGAAGGGTCTCGATAGAGTTTTCCTTTGCGTATCAGCTTGAGTGCTTCGACATACAGCATCTGTGCGCGTTCGGCATTGAAGCGACGTATGTATGCAGGCTGAACATCTGGCTGTTCGGAAAATGAAGACATGTGGCAAACAGAGTTTCTATGGGTTGATCGCAGAAGCCGTAAGGGGAAAAGCGAACCACGCGACACGCGCGGGATACGCTTTTCCGAACGGCGGAGGAACAGGAGCGCTGACAGCAGGTTAGCAGAAGGTTTCGAGTGCTTTGAAGCCCTGCGTTCCGGGTATAATTTCAACGCCTGTTGTCGTGGCCGGAAACATCACCGTTTGTCCGGCACACAATTTGATTTCGCCTTCGTCGTAGCGCAACAGTGCTTCGCCTTCGAAGGCAATGAGTATGATGAACGAGTCGATAAACGCATAATCAGCCTTCACCGCTTCGGTCAGTTCGTAAAGGCGTGTAGTAAACTGTTCGCAGCGCACCAAGGGCGTCAGGCCGTTGGGGCGGAGCGTGTAGTTTGTACGGTATTCGGGATACGCTTTGTAGTCGAGTGCCTCGCGTGCCTGCGCCACGTGCAGTTCGCGTTTGTTGCCCTGCGAGTCGGTGCGGTCAAAGTCGTAGACGCGGAACGTATCGTTGCTCGACTGCTGAATTTCTACCAAAAAGTTGCCTGCGCCAATGCTGTGAATGCGTCCGGCCGGAATGAAGAAGCAGTCGCCCGGATGCGTTTCGTGCCGGCTCAGATGGTTCATCAGCGACCCATCGGCCAAACTTTGCGTGTAGCCATCGGCCGAGAAGTCGGCATTGAATCCCGAGCAAAGCGAAGCACCGGGTTCGGTGCGCACAATATACCACATTTCGGTTTTACCATAAGGGTGTCCCATGCGCTGTGCCATGGCATCGTCGGGGTGTACCTGAATGCTGAGGTCCTCGGCAGCCGAGATAAACTTAATGAGCAGCGGAAAGGTGGTTCCGTAACGGCTAAAGTTGCGGTGTCCCACCAATTTAGCTCCGAATTGTTCGATGAGCTGTCCGAGGGTCTTACCCTTGAATTCGCCTTCGCTCACCAGTGTTTCGTTACCGGGAACGCCCGAAATTTCCCAACTCTCGCCCACATTTTTCGGAGCATGGGGCAACTGTTTCAAAGCAGTTACCTCATTGCCACCCCATATAGTTGTTTTTAGCAAAGCGTTGAATCGTAAAGCCTTCATGTTTTTGGTTTGTAATGGTTTGTTGAAGCAGCGTACACATTTTGATTGGGTTTGCCCGGCTTAACCGACGGATTCAACGCGCCACACCATGAAACCTACGGTATGTGGTTGTTTGTCGAAACACCTTGACAGTTTTTTCGTGCTGCTTTTTCACAGTTTATTTTTATTTTGTCAGCCGGTCGGTATCCACATATCCGGCTCCGTCGAGCGTAATTTGTTGCTTGGCAGCCTTACCGGCCAGCACCATGTTTCCGGCTCCATTCAGTTCGGCACGCAAGCGTTGGGTATCAATGTTTTCGAGGTTGATACTTCCTGCTCCGTCGAGTGTCACATTCAGTGCCGGCGTTTGCAGGGCATCGGCATTCACGGCACCTACCCCGTTCAGTTCAATGGTAACGGGAGTTTGCATCGCCACCGAACCTAAGCGCAAACACTTGCCTCCGTTGAGCACAAACTGATTCACCGTGGGTGCATACACATGAACCACTGCCACGTCTTTATTTGTGCGCATAAAATGTGGGTCTACCTCAATTTTCAACACTCCGCCCGACGTGGTGCTCACCCGTATATTTTCGAGCAGTTCGTCGGGAGCCAACAAGCGCACACGGCTGTTCGTGCCATGAGGTGTTTGGTGAAAAGACACATCTGCCAGGCAGTCAATTTCGACTGCGGCAAAAGGAGTCAGCTCCACATTGCGCGCAGCAAACCCCGTGGTGTCGACCGCCTGTTCGGTCAGGAGTTTCACCACATCGTTCATATTGGCGTTCTGACAACTCGTACACACAGACAGGACGCAAAGGCCGAGGCCCATCCAAACCTTTTTCATGTTGTAATCTGCTTATTTTTTGTTGATGTCAGACCGTTTTTATAAGGAATTGAGCAACTCGTCGCCCGCTTTTTCCTGTTCGGTTCCCAAGTCCATGAACTTATACAAGGCCTTCGAGGCAGCCAGTCGGACCTGCGTATTGCCTTCGACCAGTGCCACTCGCGTCTGATCCAGATATTCCTGTGCATCGCGTTCGTTGGGCACGGCACCCTTCATAAAAAGGCGGGCCAGCATCAGGTAACCACACAGTTGCTTCATGGGTTCCTCGGCAGCAATCCATTCAAATGCTTTTTGCGAGGCCCAATCCGTGTGGCAGAACAAGTGCATCACGCTGCATTCGGCCTCCTCGGCAAAACGCATTTGCTCCACCCACACCTCGGCCATGTCGGCCTGAAAGTCGGCAGCAGGCATCAACATGCCTGCCAGCAATCGGCATTCGCGAATGTCCTCTTTCCACAATCGGGCTGCCAGTTCGTAAGTATGGGGCATTTCCTGTGACATTTGTTGCAAACGGGGCAATTCCACCCCCGAAATTCACTTTATACGTCAAACCTTTTTCGCGCATCGAAGCACTCACGGGTCCGTTCATAACGCCTCGCAGCGACCGCTTGATGTGGCGCACCTGCTCGGCCAAATCCATATTTTGCATAGATTGATTTCTTTTTTTTCAAGGGCTGTTTCTGTTTCGCAGCCCGACAAGGCAAAGTTACATAATTACTTTTGTTGGCAAGTAAGTGTTCAGCATTATTTTTTCATTTGTTTGACAGTGGCACGGCTACGAATTACCGAAACAATGTGAGTGATTACAAAGCTCGGCTCACACTTGCCGCAAAGACATGTTCACTTTTGGGGATAAGTAGGTATTCAAAATTATTTTTACATTTGAATTGCGTTATTGTGCCGTAGTTGTTTGTTCTGTGCGAATGTCAGTGCAAACCGAATGCAGAGCGACGAGAGCTTGCTCTCAAGAGCTATGCTGAGGTGCAGCCTGACTTGGCGAAGCAGTGGAGCATAGCGGGCTATGTGACTGAGCGCAGAACAAGCAAATGCGGTGCAAGAACGTAATGCAATGTCAGTGCAAACCGAATGCAGAGCGAGGCAAGCTTGCTTGCATGAGCTATGCTGAGGTGAAGCCTGACTTCGCGAAGCAAAGTAAAAAAATACTTCGATAGAATTATATAAAATAATTTTGAACACCTACTTATAATCGCCCCAAATTGCCGCTTGCTCCACGCTGCATTCGGTTTACACCGATATGAATGTGTTGCCGCTACCCGCCCCTACTTACCTAAAAATTAAATGTTTTAGGAGGGAGGGGAGAAAATTACTTCCGTAGCCTACGCCTAATCATTAAGTATTTTTAATACCATATCATTAGGTCTTTCAACAATTAACTGTAAATTTGCAGCGCAATTAGGATTTTCCTGAGGAGGAAGTACACTACCTAGGCAATTCGGCTTGATGGTTTTTTTCCAACATGACTGAAAGTAGTGGGACGGCTGTTTCCTCCTTAAATAAAACTTTTTCAGTTTATCACTGCGTCCCGTCTTGCAGGAATAGTTTCATAGGCATCGTTATATCTAATTGAGGCCGGGTGATTCATTATTCTATGTTTAAGATGCGTAAGATAAACAACGGGTATACAAGTTTTACCCCCCTACGACCCTATTTTTGGATGCAAGGCCAGCGGTCTTGCCAACTCCCTACATTCAATAATTTCTGCGTGCAACAGAGCAAGTACTCTGTTTCACCCACATTTTGCGGCCCTTCACGGATTGGCTGCCTTTTTGCCTTACCCTTTACGATTATAGCAGATTCAAGCCATCATTTCACCCCATCTGAGTTCACTTAAAAAGTTGCACACCGGTTCGCAAGGCGCAAAGCCCGGAACTTTAGGTGTTAAACCGCACATTTGGAAAAGTCGTAGCATAAGCTGCCTCCTGCCGCTCGAGCCAAGGTGCTCACAGCACGACCCATATTCTTCCTAACAGGCTTCAATGCCTGTTGCGACACACACAGCCAACTTCAAAGGAAACGCAACCGAGCCTTACCACCCGGCAAGAAGCTGATGGCATTGTAAATGCGCTGAACAGAACTTAAGCAAAAAGCATTTCAATGGCCATATTTTCTTCCGGTGTATCTTTTACTTTCTGCAGTCATTCAGCTGCGCAGGCTATGTTGCCCTCAGTCGTCATTATCACCTGTCCTGCACAAAGGACGAACAGAAAAATGAGGCTTTTGTTTTGGTTATCTGTAGCAAACTTTGCAGCATGTCGCCGGAATCGAGTATCAACAAATGTAGAGGTTGCTTTTTAACGTGAACTCTTTTTTCAAAGTAAATCAAGAGACTATATTGATTGGAACGTGTAAAAAGCCTATACTTCCAATGAACATAGCCTCTTTTTTTAAAAAAACATACGTCCCTGCCTCGCTTACGCCCCAATTCTTAGAGTAGCAAAATGGTTATACGCTCCACGCTTAAAAGCAAAATATATTTAAACCACAGATACCTATTTCGGGCACTTACTGCCCATATTTTTCACCGTTTGGCGCGTTGAACAAAAATAGCTCCGCGATAGTTGAATTTAGTTCCGAGCTTGTTCAAATTAGTTCCGACCTTGTTGAAATTAGTTCCGAGCTTGTTGAAATTAGTTCCGAGCTTGTTAGAATTAGCTTGAAACAAATTCGAAGAAACTTGGAACTACTGATAATCAGCACTTTCAAAAAAAGCCCAATGTGGCATTCCGAACAGCGGTTCCGGCCCGAAACACAAGGAGGGTGCCAGTTTTTCGTTTTAGCATTTGTTACAAATTAAGCAAATTCCGGTTGAAAATGCACTGAAACATGCCTTTCCGCAACTTACCGACGAAAATTTAATAGACATTGTGGTGAACATGACCGACAATGGCTTGCTGCTGCAAGTAACCGACAATGGACGAGGATACAACCCGGCCAATGTGCCCCAAACCGGACGCGACACCGGAACCGGACTCCGACTGCTCACCCGCACCATTCACATCCTGAACCAGTATAACCCGACGCAAGCTTGTTTCGAAATTGAAAACATGCAGGCACCACAAAAGGAAACAAGGATGACGCTGTTCATTCCGCATGGTTATCGCTTCAGCGGTCCTAAGCAAACGACTCTTAAAAATTAGGCTGATATTGGCCGGAAAACAGACAGTTTTTAACAAATTACATTTCTTTCAAATCATGCTATTTACGTTTTGACAAAAAAAACGTGGTTTTCGTTTGTCAATACAAGGTGTAAATACTATTTTTGCACAACTTCGTGTAACAGGTATAACCCCAAAGGATTATTCAACGCGAAATTCACACACACCAACTTATTAACAAGGCAAGCAGCCGCTGAAAATTACTTCTACTTTTTTCATGCTGCACAGCGTGCAAAGTGGGCTGGCACTGCCTGTACCAAGCCCATACAAAAACACTGTCAATTCTTTATCTAATTAAAATACAATTATTATGCTGAATTATATCAAAGCTAATTACAGAGCCGGTGATAGCATTGAAATCACAAGTTCTGAAGGGGTATTCACCGGAAACATTGAATATGTGACCGACAAGTTTATCATTCTGCGTCAACCCAACGGACAGATTTGCGGCATTGCTGCAGCTAATATCACCTCGTTCACAGCGCAAGCTCCCGCATGGCAGGCACCCGACCATGTGCCAACTACCTTGCTGCCGCTCAGTGAAAACGATACAGAACCCGAAGAAAACGAAATGGAGGATGAGGAAGCACCCCTTGACAGTGATAACGAAACTCCCGTTGACAACTCGCTCATCAATGAATCGCTCGCTGCTGTAAGTGAACCCAAAGTGGTAGGACACATAGATTTGGACAAACTGCAAAGAATTGACCCTCGATTTAACCGTAAACGCTACTTCCGCAACGAAGAAAATGCTATCGACGACGATACTGAGGATTACACCAACGACACAACGGTTAACAACGGAAAGCGCGCACCTTACGTAACTGCTAAAGGACGCATCACTTACTATAACTCGGAACGCCGCTACGGTTTTATTCACGATTATGAAACCGAAAACAGCCTTTACTTCCACATGCAGCAAGTAGCCGACCCTCGACTGTTCGACGAACTGCATAAAGGCACCAAAGTGGCCTACAGCATTGACCGCAATACACAAGGATTTGTGGCACGCTGCGTTCACCTTCCCCAATCTTTTACTGACCTTATCAATTTGGCAGAGGATCAATACGATTCGCGCCATTACAATGTGGCACGCGACCTCGTGCAGCACATTTTGGACGTTGATCCGGAATACAAGCCTGCACGCGACCTCAAGGACGAAATGGCGCAAACCGCTCAGCCGCAACGCTACGGCAACTACTACCAGCAACCCACGCAATATGCGCCCAACACGCTCTATGCACAAGCTAAAAGAGCATATTTGAACAAAAACTTTGAAGAGGCCGAATCGCTCTACAAGCAGGCTATCGAAGCCGGAGAAAAGGTGGAAACCTGCGTCAAGGACCTCGTAACTCAGTACGTTTCGGACTATAAGCAGCAAACTGACCCCGAACTGAAGAAGCAGGCCAAGCAGAAAGCGGTTGATTTCCTCGAACAGCCACCGCGACCTCTTGCCCGACACTTTGACGAACAAGCAGTTCCTTGCCCTGAATTACTATTTGCCGCTGCTCGATTTGAACAAGTTCATCGAATTGGTAGACGAAATCATGGCCGACCAGCAAGTGGCTGCTGTTACTTCGCGCCGTGTGTTCTACATTTGGCAAAAGGCCATTGCCTACAACAAACTCGGCTTCATCGACGACGCTCTCGACCTGATTGAAGAGGGTCTGACATTGGCGCCGTACAACCGTCAGCTCACCAACCTGAAAAATCAGATTCTCAATCCTGAATACGTACAGCCCGGCACTGACTCGTTGGTAAACGATGCCCCTGTTTCGGCCTCAGCTGAAGCGGAATATGCCAATGAAGATGCGGACGAAACGGAGAAACCTTCAACCTCGGCTACTGACAATGCTGAAGCGGCTAACGACGAGGCTGCCGCAACCGACGATTCAACGGGCATTGCCAAACCCGACTCGTGGTGGGAAGAACTGAAAAAACCGCAATAAACTGCCGCACACCGGCATTGCGCTGACACATACAGCACTTGCTTTCACGGATAAACTTAATCCGTATGCCTAAAAAAAGTCTGACTCCTTGTTTGCTACAAGGCAGTCAGACTTTTTTTTTGTGAACTCAACACGTTTATTCCACACAATTGGGTCAGCCTAAACGAACGTGTTCAAGCCCGCACGCTAAATCAGGAGATTCACAAAGGCTCATTAAATATATGTGAGTAAAATCGAAGGTCGTGAAACTATGGCATGCTGTAAGCACAAGGATTACAACTTGTAAGAATCAAGTAAACAGAACCATCAAACACAATCGTTCATACCACAAGTCTGCAAAACCCCAATAAAAAACATCATTTTTCTCAATTTATTCAGAAAAGCATTTCTTTTTTTTAGATTATTTGCAATAAACCAATCATTTATTTATATTTGCAGAACAATATGAATTAAAAAATACTCACTCTTAAACTTCTTGAACCATGAATACAAATAGATATTTGATTGGGTTGACATTGTGGGGTTGCTGCTGGGGCATGGCTGCTTCGGCACAGCAGGTGCAATACTGAGGCTGCCGACAGCGCGGCTGTGGTGCAGCGCGACAGTGTGGTGAGGACTGAAAAGGTGGACAGTGCACTGAACGAAGTGGTTATCAAAGGTAAACTGATGGAGAAAAAGGCTGACCATATATTGCTTTATATGACGGACGAAAACCGTAAGTTCGGAACGAATGCCCTGGACGCGGTGTCGACGCTGAACCTATTTACAACATCGCTGAACGAAACCACCCTACAGTCGTACGACCGTCAGGAAGTGTTCATCCTGATCAATGGCGTGCCTTCAACCGGCATTGACTTGCGCAGCTACAAGGCCAAAGATATCAAAAGTGTGGAGTATTACCCCATAGCACCGGCCCGCTATATGAGTATGACTCAAGGCCCGGTGGCAAATATCATTGTCAAAAAGCGGCACGACATACTCTTTTCGACCTATGTCAACACGATGAATGCGCTGACGCATGCCAATGGTAATAATCAAATCAGCCAGACCTACGCCGATTCGCTGAACCGCGTGAACATCACTTACTTTGGCAGTTATTTCAATACAGATAAAATAACCGACCAATCGGTTTACACGCTGAAGGAACCTTACTTCAACAGTGCCTACGACAGCGAAACCAAACGCATGTTCGGTTCGCACCAAATTCAAGGAAGCTATCAGTATTATAACAAGAATGACCTGTTCAATGCGCAGGTGGCCTACACCACCAGCCCGAGTCATGACTATTCGCTGGGCCATGAACTGCTGACCCGCAACGAAAGCAACGAATGGTCGGAAAGTGCAGACAGCGTCAGCATACAGGCGCAATCGGTGAGTTTAAACCTGTACTACCACCATCTGATCAAAGGCAATATCCCATTATCATTCAACGTGGTGAATACCTATAGCTGGAACGACAACAACCAGCAGTTCAGGCGGACGTATCCTGATTTTCCCGACCGAAACAGCTACCTGACCAATTTTCGGACAACAAGGTGTATGCACTCATCGCCAACAGTGCTGTCAGCTATACCTTTAAAAATAATAGTAATATAGATTTTGGCGTTAAATATGGTTATACCGACCAAAGGCAAAATGTTCCTCTGCAACAAAGTGCATACGCTTCGCAACTGCATCAGGAAAAAATCAGTGCTAGTTTCAACAAATTCTGGCACGAAAAAAATAAACCATATTATTCCCTTTTGGTCATGGCTTCGGCTGATTTGCAGCAATTCAAATCTCCCAGTTACACACACAGTACAGTCGTTCCGAATTTTCACGTTTCTGCTGACTACTGGGCGGAACGCCTGAAAGGATTTACCATTCAGTTTGTAGGAAAAGTGTATGCCCAAAGTCCGGCATTGGCCGACCGCACTGAAATAATCAGTTACATGAAGCCCAATTTTGCCTATAAAGGAAATCCCATGCTTCAAAACGAATGGAAAGGTTTCTACAAACTGAATTTTATGTATTTGCCACCTCAAAGCCAGAATAAAATAGCACTTCATTTCACTACGTCGCATGGCATACGCACCAATAAGCCGATTCTGTTTACCGAAGGCTCCATGGCTTACATGCAGCTCAAGCAACTGAAAAATCAGTTGCATCAATTTATTGGGTTGGATGGCACATGGAATTTCACAAAATGGCTACGATTTTATTATTATTTAGAATACTACTTCAATCGTTACGACACGCCCTCCAGACGCGTACGCAACCATTACATGCGGTATGGAGGTATGGTGGTTTGCAACAACGAGCATTGGGATTTTCTGGTGGCAGCCAATTCGCCTACGAAAACCTACAACGGCGACTTGACAGACAAAGGCAGCGAACAGTTCTGTGTGGAATGCCAATACAAAGGGAAAAACTGGTCGTTGGGAGCACGCTGGAATTATTCCAGCTATTTATCACGCTACGGCTACAATCCGAACTTTACCTACAAGGAAAACAAGGATTTTAAAAAGAGCAAGTATCTGTTTAGCATTACAGCCACGTGGTCGTTCTCGAAAGGAAGGGAACGCAGAAAAGACAGAGAAAGATTGTATAACAACAGCACGGACAACGGCATTTCAACCTACGGCCGCCCGTTGGGTATGTAAACTACATACAGTTATGCTTTCGTAAGCGTGATTCCATTCATGATGAGAGCGAACGAAAAAAAACATCACCGCACAGGGGTTTGAACCTTTGTACGGTGATGTTGGTTTATCTACATAAAGCTGACAAGAAAGCAGCTGTCGGCACAAGTGGATGACAGATTTTTAGGCCAAATGCAGGCTAAAGAAATGATTTTTCAATCATCAGCAGCGTCATGAAGCCCAGCAAAAGGGCATAAGTGGCTTGCTTCTGATAGCCGTGGGCATGCGTTTCGGGTATCATTTCGTCGCTCGTGACATAGAGCATGGCGCCACCGGCAAAACCTAACATCATGGGAAGCAGGGAGGCGGAAATACTGCCCATGCCGTAGCCAATCCATACGCCGATGATTTCGAGCAAACCGATGGCTAAGGATATGGCAAAGGTGCGCAGTGGCTTGACTCCGGCCAACAACAGGGGGCTATGATGACCATGCCTTCGGGCACATTTTGCAAGGCTATGCCCAGACTCACTGTCCAGTTTTCGCCCCCGGTTGTGTCGCTCATGCTCACCCCCGCTGCCATGCCTTCGGGCAGTTTATGTAGGGCTATCGCCATCACGAAGAGCATCACATGGTTGAGCGAAGTGTTGTGGTGATGTTCGGCTTCGTCGAGTCCGGTGATGTGATGCAGATGGGGAGTGACGAGGTCGAGCACATTGAGAAACAAGGCGCCGCTCATGACTCCGGCTGCTACCAGCCACCACTGATTAGACATTTCAAAGGCGGGCACGATCAACCCTAAAGTGGCGGCGGCTAACATGATGCCGGCACAGTAGCCGAGTATCGTATCGTTCCATTTATGGGGCAGTTCCTTGATAAGATATCCGAGCAAACTGCCTATTACCGTTGAACCGCATAAGCCTGCGGCACTAATCCATACTTGATTCATAAGTGAAAAAAAATGAACTATAGAACATGATGTGTGGCACACGATTGGGCCTTACTTTTCATAAAGTTCGATGGGCAGGCCGTCGGGGTCCTGAAAGAAGACGAACTTTTTTTGGGTGTATTCGTCGATACGTATGGGTTCGTGTGGCACTTGTAGGCTGTCGAGTTCGGCTACGGCTTGAACGATGTTGTCTGTTTCGAACGCCAGATGTCGCAGTCCGGCAGCTTCGGGATGTGTAAGGCGTGCCGGCGGATTGGGAAAGGAAAAGAGTTCAACAACGTAGTCGGTTCCTAAAGCCAAATCGGCCTTATATGACTGGCGTTCGGCCCGGTAATGTTCGGCTATGAGGCGGAGTCCGAGCGTTTGGGTGTAGAACTGCAGGCTGCGTTCGTAGTCGGAACAAATGATGGCGATGTGATGTACTTTGTTTAGTTTCATGTGGTGACGAAATAGGAGTGAATGTCAACCTCTACGTATATCCCTATTTCACTTTTTTGCGCGGTGCGAAAATGCTGCGTAAAGCCCCTGTGAATAAGGGTTGAGGACAGATTTTGAGGTGTGAAAAACTTGGGGGCTGCGATATCAGACGGCAAAAAAATTTGGAGTTCGGGGTTCGCGTGTTGTATCTTTGCTGTGAATTTAGAATATCGGCTCTACTTGATGGATGAAAAAACAAAGCATTCCTTAATTATTCAGCGTTCTTTGACATGGTGTTACAACAGAAAGTAAGGCAGGTAGGCCTGCCTGAAACCCATACAGATTGAGGGGAAATTCAGCAGTGAACCTTGCCCTTACCTGGATTGTGGGCTGAATATGCCGCCGTTGCTGAAAAAATACAGCGCGGAAATTCGGCTGAATATCCTCAGTCCGACATTCCGCGCTGTGAATGGTTAAGTGTCCTTCTGGAAAAAAGGAAGGTTTACTTAGTTGATATTGGGCAAGTGCGAATAGTCCTTGCTGTAACGAAGCATTTGTGCGTCGTAGGCTTCGGTGTAGTCAATGGTTACGTCGGTAATGTTGCCCTGTGCATCGCGCACTGCCTTGTAAACGGGATTGATGAATCCTTTGTAGGGCGAAAGGTGGAGCGTTTCGTAACGTGCCAGAATTTCTTTGTGCAATACGGGATCGACTTTCACACCATAATCCTCGACCAAACGGCGGGCTGCTTCGTAGTCGCCCTCGCTCTTGATGCGCTGAATTTCGGCCAGGAGTTTGCCAAACAGATTGCGCAGTGCGGCGTAGTCGTTGATTTTAACGTAGGTCTTTCCTTTTTTCTTCACGAGTTCCACCACCTTTTGTTCCTGACCCTTTTCGTAGCACCAGCGGGCAATGAGGGCGCGGTTGCGCATGTGTGCCTCCTCAATGGTGTTGTTCGGCTTGATGCGCACGAGCTGCGTGAGCAATCCGTTCATCATGTAGGTGTAGTACTGGCTTTTGTAGGCTTCGAGGTTGGGCGTGAGTCCTAAATCGACGAGCTTTTGGTCGGCCACGTAGTACAGGCCAAACAAGTCGGCACGGGCTTCTTCGATGGTCGAACCATAGGCCTTGAGCGTGTCGGGGTCGGTGCCCGGAAGCAGTTTGCCGCTGCCGTGACCCAGACATTCGTGAAGGTCGGTGTGCAGGTCGTCGCACACATCGCCATACTGGCTGATGAGTTTGCGCGTGGCATCGTCAATCACAAATTCCTTGTCCATGCCGTTGCCGTGGGCTGCCTTGCTATAGGCTCCTGTCAGGTTGCTGATGGTGACACTCTTCGAACCGTGTTCGCGACGAACCCAGTCGGAGTTTGGCAGGTTAATACCAATGGCGGTCGAGGGATAGAGGTCGCCGGCAAGAATGGCTGCCGTAATTACCTTGGCCGAAACGCCTTTTACCTTTTCCTTCTTAAATTCGGAGGCCACGGGCGAATGGTCTTCGAACCACTGTGCATTTTCCGAAAGTTTGGTGGTACGCTCGGTGGCTGCCAAGTCCTTGAAGTTGACTATCGATTCCCACGAGGCTTTCATGCCCAGGGGGTCGCCATAGCTTTCAGTGAAATAGCAGACAAAGTCGACAAGGCTTTCGGTGTCCTTGAGCCAGTGAATGGCGTAATCGTCGAAAGTGCGGAGGTCGCCCGTGCGGTACACTTCGATGAGCAGGTCGATGACCTTTTGCTGGGCGGGGGTGTCGGCAAACGGACGTGCCTTTTCAAGATTCTCGACTACGCGCTCCAGGGCGGGCGAATACATGCCGCCAATGCGCCATACGCGTTCGGTGAGTTGTCCGTAGTCGTCGCGGCTTACCTGGCTGTTCATACCCATCATGATGGGACGCGGATCGGCCATGGGTTTGCGCTGCGTATAGAATTCTTCGGCCTCAGCCTGGGTAATGCCGGGTGCGTAGTAGTTGCTGGCAGAGGTCAGCACCAAGTCGTCGCCATCCTTTTGGTTGACGCGCATCACCATCACCGTGGGGTCGAAAATCACGGGGAAAATTTCGTCGCAGAATGCGGAGAGTGTCTGGCCCTGAGCTAAGGGGAGTTTATTGGCAGGAAGCTGTTCGAGTGCGGCACGCAGTTCGTCGGCCGTGAATCCGGGCGTGAACTTTTCGCAGCCGTAATGGTGATGAATGCCCGACGAGAACCACACTTGCTTCAAGTAGGTGGTCAGTTCGGTAAAGAATTTGCCTTTACGGTCGCCCTGCCAGTCGGTGTAAACGGCTTCGAGCATACGGCGTATGCGCAAGTTGTAACGGCCGTTTTGGTCGAACAGGATGTCGCGTCCTTGCAGTGCTGCCTCCTGCAAATAATAGATAAACGTTTTTTCCTTGAGCGTCAGTTTTTCAAATCCTTCCACTTTGTAGCGAAGCATCTGAATATCGGCAAACTGCTCATCGGTGTACTTAAAGTCGTCTTTCACCTCGTTTTGCGCCAAAGCTGTGGTGCTTAACGAGCCGAATGCAGCTGTTGCTGTAATCATCATAGTCATGAATTTTTGTTTCATTGTTTCAAAGTAAAGCATGAAGGGTGATGCTACAAATTCTCGATAAAACGCATAGCTTGCACTAACTGCCGCTCACTGGCTAAAAATATACATGCTATAGGCTGCTAAGCTTCCTATCAGAACGGGTGGTATCACCTTTAAAATTAACAATAGACGAAGCTTGGATAAACCAATAACTCCGCGATAGCAAAGTTACTAAAAAAACAATAGCAAGCAGTTGTTTTGTTTTATTTCGTGCTTCTACCTGCCAAAAATAAAAATGGATAGCTACTTATCTGCATATCTCACATTTTTGCTGTATTTTTGTAAAATGAAGTAGGATTGAACGAACGCCATAGGGCTTTTCATTCATACCGTGACTTCCTCATCACAAATGAAGCCATGATACAGACAGACAAAATACTCGAAAACTTGGGCTACGAAAGCCTGACTCCCATGCAGTGCGACATGAACCAAGCTGCACTGAACAACGAAGGCGTGGTACTGCTTTCGCCCACAGGATCAGGCAAAACCTGGGCCTACATGCAGCCCTTGCTACAACTCATACGCCCCGAACTCGATGCACTGCAAGCTGTGGTGATTGTGCCTACACGCGAACTGGCCATGCAAAGCGAGGACTTACTGAAACGCACCAAATGCGGCATTCGCTCCATGGCATTGTTTGGCGGACGACCCACTATGCAGGAACACCGCGTGCTGCGCGAGGTGAAACCACAGGTGGTGTTTGCCACTCCCGGACGACTGAATGACCATTTGCAAAAGGAAAATGTGAATGCGCACGGTGTGAAAGTGGTGGTGGTCGATGAGTTCGACAAATGTCTGGAATTAGGTTTCCAAAAAGAAATGGAAAGCGTGATTTCGCAATTCGACGGCACGCGCCATTGCTGGCTGACTTCGGCCACCGACAGCGACGAAATTCCCGGATTTATGAATCGTCGCACAAAATCGTATCGCAAACTCGACTACCTGAACGAAACGGGTGCGCTGAAGGAACGTGTTGCTGTTTATCAGGTGCCCTCGCCCGAAAAGGATAAACTCGAAACTTTGGGACGTTTGCTTTCGCACATCAAGGGGCAGCAGGCCATCGTGTTTGTGGCTCATCGCGAGAGCGTAGACCGCGTAGGAAAGTGGTTGGCCGGCGAACGCTTTGACGTGAGTACCTATCATGGCGGCATGGAACAGGATTTGCGCGAACGCGCTCTTTACCGCTTTCGGAGCGGAGCTGCCAACGTGTTGGTAAGTACTGACTTGGCTGCTCGCGGACTCGACATTCCCGAGGTGCGGGCTGTGATTCATTACCATTTGCCGGGCAAAGCTGAAGAGTATACGCATCGCAACGGACGTACGGCGCGCTGGGAGGCCGATGGTGCTGTTTACCTGATTATTGGGCCCACCGAAACATTGCCCGATTATGCCGACGAGGCCGACACGCTTAATGTCGATGCTGAACCCATTACTCCGCATCAGCCCTGAATATGCTTCTTTATATATCGGACGCGGCAAGCGCGACAAGTTGAGCAAAGGCGACATCTTAGGATTTTTCTGCAAAAAAGGTGGATTGACGGCTGGCGACATCGGACGCATCGACGTGGCGGCGCATCATGCTTATGTAGCTGTGAAGCGAAGCAAACTTAAATCACTGCTGAAAATGATTGGCGGTGAAAAAATCAAGGGAATGAAAACGCTGATTGAGGAAACCAAAAGGTGGTAGCCTCGTTCTGTTTTAAATAATTTGATTAGAAACATTTACAATGAAAGTAACAATAAAGGATTCTGTATTGCGCCGGCGGCTGCCGAAGGCATGGATGCATTTTTGGCTGCCGTGGTGCAGGCTGTGAAGCAAACAGCGGGCGGCGAACTGACTGCGGAAAGCATGCAGCAGCTCACGGCCGACCAAATTACGCTATGGGGCTACGACATCTTGCACGAGGAAGTGATGGACGGTGGATTTATCCAGCTTATTTATAATGGCTACGGTCCGTTCTTCTTCGACAATCCTTTTGCCAAGGCCATGCGTCTGTGGGGGCTGAACGAGTTCTCAAAGGTGCTTTACAAAGCTAAAAACCTGTACGATGAGCGTAAGGACGACTTGACGCGCGAACGTACGGACGAGGAATTCATGGCCTTGTTCGAAAATAACGAAGAGTTCGACGAACTGGACGATTACTTTGTCGAAAACGAAGAGGACATCACAGCGGCAGTGGCATGCTATGTGGATGACCATCTGGACAGTTTTGTCGAAGTGGAGGCCGACTAAAAAACGTATGATTTTTTCAGCCATGCAAATGCCGACACACGCGGTTTGTGCAGTTCGCATGGCTGCCGGTTCATTCCTATCTTAAAACAACCAACACACGAATGAGTAAAGTATTACCAACTTCAAGAATAAACATCAAGAATAAAAAGGCAGAACACGACTTCCTTGCTCGACAAATTTACCGCTGGCGTTGTGCTTACGGGCACGGAAATAAAAAGCATCCGCGCTGGTAAAGCCAGTTTGGTCGACACCTTCTGCTACATTCACAATGGCGAAGTATGGATGAAAAACTCCTACATTGCCGAGTACGACTTCGGTTCGTATAACAACCACTCCACGCGACGCGACCGCAAACTGCTGCTCAATAAAAAGGAAATTCACAACTTGCAGAACGAAACCCGTTCGCCCGGCTTTACCATTGTTCCGCTGAAAATGTTTATCAGCGAAAAGGGCTTGGCCAAGGTCATTATTGGGCTGTGTCGCGGTAAAAAGGAATACGACAAGCGTGCTTCACTCAAGGAGAAACAAGACAAGCGCGAAATGGACCGAGCCTATAAAAGCAGATTGTAGGCCGGAGCATTGCGCGGAAACGCCTGTTATAAATGCTTGTTATAGCTGAGAACTTAAAATTCTATTTATGAAAATCAAACATATTCTTGCCACAGTATTGGCAGCATTTGCCCTGTGTGCTTCGGCGCAGCACAATTTTGTGCGCACCAAAGGCATGCAGTTTTTCAAAGGTCAGCAAACTGAACCTTACTACTTCATCGGTACGAACTTTTGGTACGGTCCTATTCTGGGTAGTACGGGACAAGGCGGCAACCGTACGCGCCTTTGTGCCGAACTCGATTCGCTCAAGGCACTAGGCGTAAATAATTTGCGCATTCTGGCCGGTGCTGATGCCGGAAGTAAGCATGCCAACACGGTGAAGCCGTATTTGCAGGCAAAGCCCGGCGAACTGAACGACACCTTGCTCGTGGGATTGGATTATATGTTGGCCGAAATGGCCAAGCGCGATATGGTAGCCGTAATTTACCTGACCAACTCCTGGGACTGGAGTGGCGGATATGGTTTTTATCTGCGCGAAACAGGCCACGGTGATTCGCCCGACGCTCACGGCGAGGGCTACAACGATTATGTGGAGTATGCCCGCCAGTTCTTTCACGACGAAAAGGCGCAACAACTGTTCTTGAACCACGTGCGCAACATCGTGAGCCGCACGAATACTGTTACCGGCAAGCCCTACCGCGAAGACCCCACCATCATGTCGTGGCAGCTTTGCAACGAGCCGCGCCCCTTTGGCAAACCGGAAGTACCTAACTTCGTGAAGTGGGTAAAGGAAACGGCTGCGCTGATTAAATCTATCGACCCGAACCACCTCGTATCGACCGGAAGCGAAGGCGTTATTGGCTGCAATGTCAACGAGGAACTGTGTACAACCATTCACAACGACCGCAACATCGACTACATGACCGTACACATTTGGCCCGCCAACTGGCAATGGGCCTCCAAGGACCGTCTGTTCGAGGCGCTGCCCAATGTTTACAACAAAACGACTGAATACTTGGCCCAGCACGACCGCATTGCTTTCAATATTAACAAGCCCTATGTGGTAGAGGAATTTGGTTATCCGCGCGACAATAATTTCCACGGAGCTGGTTCGCCCACCGTAGCCCGCGACGCCTTTTATGCCTTTGTGTTTAGCAAGGTAAATGAAAGCCGCAAGAATGGTGGCCCCATGGCCGGATGTAATTTCTGGGGATGGGGCGGCAGCGGTCGTCCGACCAACGAAACGTGGAGCATGGGAGCCGACTACCTTTGCGATCCTCCTCACGAACCTCAAGGTTGGTATTCAGTGTTCGACAATGACGCTTCGACCCTGCAACTCATACGCAATGCTTTCAAATAGTTTAGCGCGTCTTCCCCACCCGATTTCTACTGAACCACATTAACGTCAAGGCACCATTCCTAAGTCTGATACACAGTCGTAGGAATGATGCCTCTTTTTTATCAACAGCATTATGATAGCACCTAAAATTGAATTTTCCGACCGCGAAGAACGCATAGATTTTATTCGCGAACGCTTTGCATGCCAATCACCTGCTTGTGGTGGTTGCGGCAGTTGCAATATGCCCAATGGCCTTTCTGCCATGGAAACATTTGCCGATTACATTGAGGGCAAACAAGAATTTGTGAGCATCGCATCAAAACTTTGGAATAACTAAAAAATACTTCAAGCAAACTACCAATGCCTTGTATCTGACGGACAGACAGACAGGGGCTTCCTTTGGCCATGTCTGTTCCTGTATCGGGAGGGCATAATGACTTATACCGTATTAAAAGGTCGACGGATGAGATATTCAGAACTTTGGAGGAAGCGGGCATTCCTGTTGACGGACTATTCTTGAATGCAGATGCCGACTTTGACAGCGAGGATTTTAGAAATCAATGCCTCTCTCATGGGGTATTCCCCAATGATGACACAACATAAACAAGTTGGAAAGCGTGGAACTACATTGTTTTTTTGCCGTTCTGCTCCTAAGGAAGTGTTAAGCATTCATTAGTTTAGATGACTTCAATTTAAGGTTTTTCAAATGCGAATCTTTATAAACTAAAATTCAGCATTTCCTTAAAGAGGCTGTTCATACGAACACAGCCTCCATTATTTTTTACACAATTCATCTTGGCAGCATGGTTAGCTGCTTGCTACATACCGCTTTAAAAGAGATGATGATTTTCGACTGCGACAAACCCAGCGGTTTTATTTGAGTTTGAATCATAGTCAGCAAATGTTCATTGTTGCGCGCATAAATTTTCACGAACAAATCGTAAGCTTCGTTCGTACAATGAATTTCAACAATCTCGGGGATAGATTGCAGCGCCTTAACTACCTCTGCAAAACATTCATCATTCTTCAATGTAAGTCCCACGTAAGCACAAGTTTCATACCCTATTTTTGCAGGATTGACAATGTATTTTGCTCCTTGAATAACCCCAGCTTCCGTCATACGCTTCACACGCGTGTGAATTGTGGTTCCCGAAACGCCACAAGCTCGCGCCACCTTTTGAAAAGGGATGCTACCATCCTTTGCCAGCATTTCAAGTATTTTTTCGTCTATGTGGTCAAATTGGTTATATTCCATGCGTAATTATTCTTGTTTCTGCTGCAAAATTACGTATTATTGTTCATAGATACCTTCTAATTAGTTATCGGAATATCTTGCCGACGATACAAATCATTACATTATGAATTATACAATTTCACCTCATTCACATTAACAAAACGTACGAAACACCGATGTGTTACCCCACACAAATTTTACAGTCCCATTTTCAAATGCGAACCTTTATAAAAAAATCAGAGGACGTGCCCACGCTGCGCCAACCCATCCTCCGACTTTTTTTAGCTATAGTTAATGCAGACTGTAACTATCTTAACCATTGTTTTATTCGCCTCATCGCTTCCTCACAGTCTTTGTGATTACCAAAAGCTGTGAGTCGCACATAGCCCTCACCCTGAGGACCAAACCCAACGCCGGGTGTAACCACCACATTCACCTCATGAAGCATTTGATCGAAAAACTCCCACGAGGACGTTCCGTCAGGCGTTTTCAGCCACAAATACGGAGCATTTTTCCCGCCATAGACATGAGTTCCGAGTTCTTCTAAGCCTTCTCGCATCAGTTTGGCATTATGCATGTAATAGTTCACGGTCTGTTTAATTTGTTCTTTTCCTTCTGCTGTATATACAGCTTCAGCTCCTCGTTGCGTAATGTAGCTTGTACCGTTGAATTTCGTACACTGCCGGCGGTTCCAAAGCGAGTTCAGCAAAATCTGTTCACCGTTCGGTGCAGCAGCCGTCAAACATTCCGGCACAATGGTATAGCCACATCTCACTCCCGTAAATCCGGCCGTTTTCGAAAAACTACGAAATTCAATGGCACACTCTCGTGCTCCGGCTATTTCGTAAATAGAGTGTGGCACATGCTCGTCCTGAATATAGGCTTCGTACGCGGCATCATACAGAATAATCGAACCATTGTTCAAGGCATAATTCACCCATTTTTCCAGTTCATCCCTCGTCAGAACAACCCCCGTTGGGTTATTCGGATAACACAGGTAAATCAAATCCACCGGTTCTTGCGGAATTTGGGGAATGAACCCGTTTTCAGCCTCACACGGCATGTAAGTCAGATTGCTCCAGCCGTTGAAAGTAGGGTTACCAGCTCGTCCGCTCATGACGTTGCTGTCAACGTAAACCGGATAAACGGGGTCGGTCACAGCAACACTATTTTCGACGCTGAAAATGTCGCCGATGTTTCCGCAGTCGCTTTTGGCACCATCGTTGATAAACACCTCTGAGGCCGAAAGTTCAATGCCTCGCGGCAAGTAATCGTTGGCAATGATGGCACGAATCAGAAACTCGTAGCCATGTTCAGGGCCGTATCCTCTGAATGTATCGGCCCTTCCCATTTCCTCAACAGCTTTTACCATAGCCTGCACCGAAGCTTTGGGCAAAGGTTGTGTTACATCGCCTATGCCCAGGCTGATTACCTGCTTGTCTGGATTATTTCTTTTAAACGTGTTCACTCTCCGGGCTATTTCTGAAAAAAGGTAATTATCAGAGAGTTTCAAAAAGTTTTCGTTTATTGTAATCATCGTTCATCCATTTCAATTATTCCCTCAAATACATTTTCGGCCGGACCTTGCATGTAAACTTGTCCATTATGGTTGTCCCAGCATACTTGAACAGTGCCACCGTCCATATGCACATTTACTTCATTTTGGGTTCGGTTACCGGCAATAGCGGCAACCACTGTGGCACAAGCCCCGGTTCCGCAGGCTTGCGTAATTCCCGATCCACGTTCCCACACCCTCATGCGAATACTTCCATCGGATTTCAATTCAGCAAATTCCACATTCGTTTTTTGTGGAAAAAGCGGATGATTTTCCAATATCGAACCAATGTCGGCCAAAGGCACCGATTCAACATTGTCCACAAAAATCACGAGGTGCGGATTGCCCATACAAACAAATGTGCCGTAATAGTTTGTTCCGTTCACCACGAACTTTCTGTTCCAAAGGTTTCCGTCGGTTGTAGCCACTTGCTGAACATTACACAACGAGGGGCGTCCCATGTTCACCGTTACGTTTTCCACCCGGTTTACCTTCACATGCAGCATGAGTTGCTTGATACCCGACAGCGTTTCAAGCTGAATATTGTGTTTGCAAGTCAGTTTTTTTTCAAACACATACTTACCTATGCACCGGCAGGCATTGCCGCACATCATGGCTTCCGAGCCATCGGCATTGAATATGCGCATCGAAAAGTCGGCAACATTACTTTCGCCTATCAGCACCAATCCGTCTGCACCTATACCTTTGTGCCGGTCGCTCCATTTGATAGCGAGCTCCGAAGGGTTGCTTATGGGATACATAGCCGAGTTGACATAGATGTAATCATTGCCCAGTCCGTGCATCTTTGTAAATTGAATAATTCTTGACATCTGTCTGCTTACCTTACTTACTTTAACCAATCTTTGAGTCGGCATACCGCATTTTCGCAATCATGCCGTCCGGCAAATGCGCTCAGTCTGACGTAGCCTTCTCCTCCGGGTCCGAACACGATACCCGGTGTGCAAATAACCTTAGCGCAGTAAAGCATTGATTCAAAAAATTCCCACGACGACGATTCTTTCGGAATTTTAATCCACAAATACGGAATATGTTCGCCGCCATATATTTTTAATTCAACTGCCCCAAAATCCGTCGCATTCGGCGCACATTATCCATGTAGTATTCAATGGTTTGGTGCATTTGCTTTTGTCCGGTCTCTGAATAGGTTGCCGTAGCTGCACATTGTGTAACGTACGAAGCCCCATTGCATCTGATTCTTTGCCGACGATTCCACAATGCGTTCATTTGAATTTCAGTTCCCTCCAAACTTTGTATAACCAGTTCTTTAGGTATAACCGTATAGCCACATTTCAGTTCAGAGAACCCTGCTCCCCGTGGCAGTTTCCGAATTTCGATGGCCACTTTTTTGGCTCCCCGAATTTCGTAAATCGAATGCGGAATGTCGGGCGCATGGATATAAGCTTCGTACGAGGCATCGAAAAGAATCAGCGTATTGTTCTTAATAGCATAGTCCACCCATTTTTGAGTTGTCCTTTACTATATGCAGCTCCAGTCGGGTTATTGGGCGAGCATAAGTACACAATGTCTATGGGAAAGTTCGGCGGCATAGGGGTGAAGCCATTGCTCTCATTGCAGTTCAAATAGGAAACATTGCTCCAACGTCCTTGATTGAATATGCCGGCGCGCCCCGATATCACATTGCTTTCAATGTATATAGGGTAAATGGGGTCGATTACCCCGATAGTATTGTCGCTGCGTAACAGGTCGCCGATATTGCCTATTTCGTTTTTAACCCCATCATTGATGAACACCTCGTTGGGAATCAAGTGAATGCCTCGTGTGTTAAAATCATTTTTAATTATTTCTTCTCTTAAAAGGTCGTAGCATTGTCCCGGGCTGTTCCCATGAATCTTCGTTAATGTCGTCATTGCATCAACTGCTTTATGCATAGCTTCTGCAACAAACTGAGGTATGGGGCGAGCAACATCGTTTAGTCCTAAATCAATCAGTTCGGCATGTGGGTGCAATACCTTGAAAGTATTGATTTTTTTGGCTACACCCGAGAATAAGTCATCACTTGGTAACTCTAAAAAATACTCATTCAAAAGTGCCATACGCAGATGTATTACATAATTAGCATCATGCTGCCAGGATTTGTGATTTTCTGACAAACAGAAAGAAATAGAATAGGGCATCGACACTTAACACACAAAGTGATGCCTATTCTATTATACACCTGACATAAAATCAATGCAAATTTAGCAAGAAGCGTAAAAGTGATGCCATCCATCTGGCAATATTTCGTAAATAAATTGGAAAATAATGAATTATGAAATATTTATGGGCATTTCACTTTAATATTCAAATAGAATTAACATCAATACTTTAATTATCAAACAGCAAGAAGATGTTTGTGTAAAAACAAAGTGAGTGATTTTACGGTTCTTTTTGCAAGCGGTATTTTTGCAGTAAAAAAAAACAATTGTTATGGAACCATTAAAGCACGAATGTGGCGTGGCTATGATACGTTTGCTCAAGCCACTTGAATACTATCAACAAAAAGTATGGCACCTGGATGTGGGGGCTCAACAAGCTCTATCTGCTGATGGAAAAACAGCACAACCGCGGACAAGAAGGAGCCGGAATGGCTTGCGTAAAACTCCATGCCTCATCGGGCGAGGAATACATGTTTCGCGAAAGGGCCACTGGCACAAACGCTATTTCCGAAATATTCGCTTCGGCTTATAATCATTACCTCCCATTAAGTCCCGAACAACTGAATGATGCCGGGATGGCTGAGAAAACGCTGCCTTTTGCCGGAGAATTATATATGGGGCATCTGCGCTACTCCACCACCGGAAAAAGCGGACTCGACTACATTCATCCTTTTTTAAGGCGCAATAATTACAGAGCCAAGAATCTGGCCGTTTGCGGAAACTTTAATCTCACTAATGTCGACGAAATTTTTGCCAAACTGACTGCCGAAGGACAACACCCGCGAAAATATGCCGATACCTACATCATACTCGAACAAATGGGGCACCGGCTCGACCGCGAAGTCGAAAGGGTATACGAGGCATGTCGGAGCGAAGGCTGGAAAGGTGTGGACCTGACGGAAAAAATTGAAGAACGCATCGACATGTTCAACGTGTTACAAACCTCGAGTGCACAATGGGACGGGGGATACGTTATTTGCGGCATCACCGGCAGTGGCGAATCGTTTGCCTTGCGCGACCCTTGGGGCATACGTTCGGCTTTTTACTACATCGACGATGAAGTCATGGTGCTGGCTTCCGAGCGGCCGGTTATTCAAACCGCGCTGAACGTTACGACCGAGGCCATACACGAACTGCAGGCAGGACAAGCCATTATGCTTGATCAGTCGGGGAAAATGCGATTAGCTCAAGTCAATAAGCCACAGAAACTGACCCCTTGTTCGTTCGAACGTATTTACTTTTCACGCGGAAGCGACCGGGACATTTACATCGAGCGCAAACGCTTGGGACAATCCTTGGTGCCGAAAATATTGCAAGCCGTCGACTACGACATGGAACGAACCGTGTTTTCCTTCATTCCCAATACAGCCGAAGTGGCATTTTACGGCATGCTCGAAGGATTGGATAACTACTTGAACCAAACTAAAATACAGCAAATTGAAGCTCTCGGAAAAAATCCTGGATGCAGCGAATTGGAACGCATCCTGTCGATGCGCGTAAGGAGCGAAAAAGTGACCATAAAGGACATCAAACTGCGCACCTTCATTGCTGAAGGAAACACACGCAACGAACTGGCTGCACACGTCTACGATATTACCTATGGAAGTTTAAAACCCTATACCGACAATCTGGTTATTATCGACGACAGCATTGTGCGTGGCACTACGCTGCGCCAAAGCATCATCGGCATTCTCGACCGCCTGCATCCCCAAAAAATAGTGATTGTTTCCTCATCGCCCCAAGTCCGCTACCCCGATTACTACGGTATCGACATGTCGAGCATGGAGCAGTTCATTGCCTTTCGTGCTGCCATAGAACTGCTCAAGGAACAAGGCCGCGCCGATTTGATAACGCAAGTTTATCAACGTTGCAAGGCACAGGAGCATTTGCCCAAGGAGCAGATGCAGAATTACGTGAAAGCCATTTACGAACGATTTACCGACGAACAGATTTCAGCAAAAATAGCTCGCTTGCTAACACCGGATTCAGTGAAAACCGAGGTATGCATCATCTATCAAACCTTAGACGGATTGCACCGGGCTTGTCCGAATCATACGGGCGATTGGTATTTTAGTGGTGACTACCCCACAGCAGGCGGATTGAAACTTTTGAACAAGGCGTTCATTGACTATTACGAGTCGGAGTGAACTACCGCTATACTAAAGATAAATGTGTCACCTGCAATTTGTGCCAAGTAGCAATTATGGTGCACAGACGTCATGTTCAAATCCTCCATGCACAGGGCGGCGCACCTGACTGTTGTGCGTAAGCGCGCACAACCTGATTTTATATGCCAAAAAAAGGAAGAGGCTGTGTCGTAATGATGATTTACGACACAGCCTCTTTTGCGTTATGAAGTACGACGACACTTCGTCATTCAGGTTCTCTAAGCAGTAAACTCTGTTTACTTTGCCATTTTGACAGAGCGCGTGCCTTTTTCGGTTGAAACGGTAACGATGTAGGTACCCGAAGGCAGATTGTCCAACGCCTTGTCAAGGGCTGCGCCTGTCAGAGTACGTACGTGGCGACCACTGAGGTCGGTCACGGTGAGGTGGGCATCGGCATCAATCACGAGCGACTCAACACCTTGGGTTACTGAGGCAAAAAGGAAAATGTACTTGTCGGCTGCACCGCGCGAACTGAGTTTCACGTAGGCTTCGTAATTACCCATTTTTCCGCTGAAACGCACATTGAACACACCGCCGGTGGGTTCCAAAAGCTGGGCTGAGAGTTCAAACTTATCTTTGTTGGCTCCTCCTAATGCCAGTTTGATGGGTTCATTCAAGTTACTGCCTTCCACTTCGATGGGGGCCGACTGCACAACAGCGTTCTCCTTGTTGCCGGGCATATCCACCGTCAGCTGCGAGGTTGAAATCAAGGGCACATCGGTGCGACCGTAAGTCACATCGTCCACGTAGTAAACGGCTGAATGGCTACTACCGCGCATGCTCTTGAAGCGGAAGCCCATAAAGAACACATCCTCGATGTTTTGGTTCGCCAAGTCGACGTGGAACTCTTGCCACTCATCGTTCAAATCCTTCATGGCGGGCATCAGCACTTCGTTCAGCGGTTCCACCATCATTTGGTCGCCATCGAGGTAAATGTAGCAAAGCTCCAGTTTGTCGGTCATATTGTCCGTCAGGTTGTTGCCCATGACGCGGAACGTAAAGAGTTTCGAAGCCGACTCTTTATAATTCAATGGCGGAGTGACCAAAAGCATTTCGCAAGGCAATTCTTCGGTCGCTTTGCTGTCGTAAGCCGTTACCTTTGCCACTTTCTCGCCTCGGTTCTCAGTTTCGTAGTCGGGGAAGGTGTAGCCCCACCATGCCCGGGTACCGGTTTGAGCCAAGTTCTTCCAACCTTCCATTTTCAGCGGTTTATTGTGTTCGCCCGCATCGAACGTTTCGTTCAGCAGCAGTTGCGGATTGTCGGTCGAAAGGGGCAAAGCATCGCCTTCAACTTCGGGAGCCACGGGTTCGTCGATAGCCGTACCGGTCAGATGTATTTCAATGGGTTCAACAAACTCGTTCTGAATGGTAATGGTAGCTGCATACTCGCCGACGGCTTTGGGTCGGAAAGTTACCGTAAGGTTTTGTTCACCCTGCGTCATGAGCATGGTGGTGTTGGTGGTAAATCCCTGTCCCGGTGTGATAGACACTTTCACATAGTCGGGCATACCCACGGGCGTCACCTTAACGGTTTGCTGCACGCTTTCGCCCACCTTTACGGCAAAGGGTTCGAGCGTTTGAGGATTTACTTGTACAGCAGGCGGATTCTTCGGGTCAATGGCCATGCCGCTGATGCTGATTTTTGCGTAAGGATCCTCGCCCACCATAAAGAAGAGGTTGCCCTTATGTTTACCGATGGCTTTGGCTTCGTAGTAAATGGTAATGTCCTTTTCATACGTTCCCTTGGGCAATGTGGTTACGTCGGTGGTGAAAATGCCTTCGACTGCTCCCGAGGGCACAATGCTCACCTCTTGGGGCATGGCCACGGCTTTCACATGAACGGTACCGATTTCTACCTTTTCGCCCACTCTTCCGCGTGCTTCAGGGAAGGAGGCAATGTCCACTTCAATTGAAGGTTCGGCCACTGCAGAAATCTGCAAATCGCCTGCGCCGCGCGGTGCCAGAATCGGTCCGCTCGTCACAGCCTTCGACGTCATCAGTCCGACGAGTGTCAGAGGCGTGGTGGGAATGTCCGTACCGATTAAGTCAGTTCCTTTCAGCACACGCATTTTACCCGTTTGTCCTTCGGCATCGGTAAAGGTGGGCTGTGGCATACCTTCGGTAAACTGCGTGGTACCTTCGGGCACACTGAGGGTTACGTCGGGCACGCTTACCAGCCTGCTGTAATAGGTACCTGGCGAAGCCTTAATTTGCGCAATGGTGGCCTCAACGGGCTGCACCACATTGCCTTGGCTCACCACTTGTGCATCAGGGGCAAAGGGGTAAATGGTGTTGGCACCAAAGGCTGCGGTCACACCCACCGTGAAGCGGGTGAGGCGGTCGCCGACAGCGTAGGTAGTTTCGCCCAACACTCCCCACTCGTCTTTAAACTGCACGCCGCCTTCGGCATCTACCAAATAGTAAACGGCGGGTTGCACGCTGCGGTCAACGTATGCCACAACGGCTTCGCCCGTGTACAGGTAGGTTTCGTAAGATCGGGATTTTTACTTTGAAAGTCTTTCAGCGAGACCACTTCCACCACTTGGTTTTCGGGGTTTTCGTCAGTCACTGCCTCAACTGTGGCTTTGCGGCTTTCAAGGGTCAACGCATGAGCAATCGGTGTATGGCCTGCCAAACAGCAAGCTGCGGTTAACGCAATACCGATTTTCGAGAAAAAGTAGTTCTTATTTTTCATAAGCACGTGCTTTTAGTATGTATAAATGTATGAGATGTATGTTCGCTTCGAACACTGTGGCGGCAAATTTACGAGCATCTATTCATATTTGCAACTTTTCCATCTATTTTTTGAGCATTATTTCATATTATGCAAACCAAGCCATACATTTAGTCAATACAAAGCATTGTAAAAGTACATTAGCTGCATGATTTGTTTTTCATCTAAAATTACGCTAGAATCTGCTGAATAGCTTAAAATGAGCTATTTATGAGTCTTTCACCTCAATAGAGGTAATGATTTGGCAACAGTCCCAATTTCTGCAATATGCATACATTTGCTGTCAAACAACTCTTCTCCGCTGCAAAGGTTCAATAACTACATGAAATAACAATCGTTATATTGGAATAATTTACATAAACAGCTTGATATATAATAATTATCGCAAAATTTAATGTATATTTACAGCAAAATTCGATGGATTTATGAAACTAAACAAGATAAAAGACGTCTTAGATAGCAAGGGTATTTCACAAACCTGGCTGGCAAAACAATTAGGCAAGAGCTTTAGCACGGTTAATTGCTATGCTCGGAATAAATATCAACCCGATTTAGAGACACTTCTTGAAATCTCAAAGATTTTAGAAGTTGACCTCAAGGATTTGATTACGAACGAGAACGAAAGAGTGTAATGAACTCGTAGTTTCCTGTCTTAGTAAATATGTTGTAGAACTTCTGATAATAAAATATTAGTTGAATATGGGCATAAGCAAAGATTTAACAGAAGAGGATGTCAAGTTCCGCTATATCAACGAAGCCATTACAAGCAAAGGATGGTCAAAGGATAGCATTTTTATGGAACAGAAGGTTAAATTTACTGACGGTAAAATTAGTCTTCATGGCAATCTTGTGCATAGAGAGAAACCTAAGTTTGCCGACTATGTGCTTTATGCAAACAAGGCTACACCCTTAGCCATTGTAGAGGCAAAGGATGCTAATCATTCTGTTTCTCATGGATTGCAACAAGCTATGACTTATGCCCAAATGCTTGATGTTAAGTTTGCATATAGTTCTAACGGGGAGGGCTTTGCCGAACATGACTTCTTAACAGGGAAAGAACGCACTTTTGCTATGGATGAGTTTCCGACAAAAGAAGAACTTATCGAAAGATATAAAAGCGAGGCTAACGGTGGCAATGGACTTAATGAGCAAGAATTGGCTGTCATTAAGCAACCGTTCTGCACTGGTCAGAATATATTTCCTCCACGATATTATCAGCGCAATGCCGTAAATCGTACTGTCAATGCTATAGCAAAAGGGCAAAATCGTGTCCTTCTTGTCATGGCAACTGGTACAGGCAAGACCTACACTGCTTTTCAGATTGTATGGCGTTTGCTTCATAGTGAATTGAAAAAGAAAGTGTTATATCTTGCTGACCGCAACATATTGGTTGACCAATCCATACAACAGGACTTCAAGCCGCTAAACAAGGTAACACACAAGATTGACTACTCAAAAGATAAAGAATCACTTGGAGGAATTGAAATCTTATCAAGTGTTTTTTGCGCTATACCAGCAGTTGATTGGACAGAATGATGCCAAAAATTATCAAGAGCTGTTCCCTAATCCCGACTACTTCGACCTTGTCATCGTTGATGAGTGTCATAGAGGTAGCGCAAAGGATGATAGCAACTGGCGAAACATCTTGGAATATTTTTCTTCAGCTACTCATATCGGTATGACTGCTACGCCAAAGGAAACGAAGTATCAGTCAAGTATTGGCTACTTTGGCGAGCCTATATATACATACAGCCTTAAAAACGGAATTGAGGATGGTTTCCTTGCTCCTTTCAAGGTAATCAACATCACAACCAACATTGGCGATGGTGGAGACCCAGAAAGGAACAAAAAGATATATACGGCAACGAGATAGAAGACCGTATTTATAACAACAGCGACTATGACTATAACATTGTTATAGAAGACCGTATAAGGGAAGTTGCGCAAGAGATAACCAACTATCTGAAAAGTACAGATCGCATGGCTAAGACCATAGTGTTCTGTGCTGATGAAACTCATGCGGAACGTATGCGTATGGCTTTGGCTAATGCCAATGCTGATATGTGCAAGAAAAATCCTGACTATGTGGTTCGTATAACTGGTAGTGACGAATACGGAAAAGGCAAGTTGGATTATTTCATTTCTGTTGCAGAGAAATACCCTGTCATAGCGACAACAAGTAAGTTGCTTTCAACTGGTGTTGATTGCAAAATGACAAAACTGATTGTGCTTGACCAACAAATCGGCTCTATGACAGAGTTCAAACAGATAATTGGTCGTGGCACTCGTCTTCGTGAGAAAGAAGGAAAGACATACTTCACAGTAATGGACTTCCGCAACGTGACACGATTGTTTGCTGACCCAGATTGGGACGGACCGATTGAGATAGACCCGAACTATCCGCCCAAGCAGAAAGAGCCTAAGCCGTATGTACTTCCTGAAGACGACGGGCCTAAAGGCGTGAAAGAACCCGATCCTGAACCACGACCGAAGCCGATTGTTGCCAAGGATGGTTGTCAAGTGATGGTCATTAACAAGGTCGTTTCTGTCTATGACACAAATGGTAAGTTACTTCGCACGGAAAGCATTACCGACTATACAAAGAAAAGTATCATAGACACATACGCTACGATTGATACATTCACTTCCAAGTGGCAAGAAACCAAGAAAAAGTCTGATATTGCTGAAATGCTTAAAGACAGTGGTATTGATCTTGCTGCATTGAAGCATGACCAAGATATGGATGATGTTGATGATTTCGATTTTATCTGCCATATAGCCTACGGCAAGAAAACACTTACACGACATGAACGTGCCGAACAAGTGAAGAAACGAGACATATTCAGCAAGTATGGTGAACAGGCACGACTTGTGCTTGAAGCCTTGTTGGATAAGTACACCAAGGAAGGTGTGTCAGAATTGGAAAGTCTTACTGTGCTTGAAAATGACCCATTCCGCAAATTGGGTTCAAAGGCAAACATCGTGAAGTTCTTTGGTGGCAAGCAAGGCTATCTTGATGCCGTAAAAAGGAACTGGAACAATACATATATAATATAGCATAAAATAAAAACAAAATATGAGTTTATCAAATTTCGTAAAACGAGTTCGCAATATAATGCGCAATGATGCCGGTATCAACGGTGATGCGCAACGCATAGAACTCTATTATTCCAGAAGCCGTTGGCGTAACTGGGCGCATGACGATGGAAGCGGTTATGCCTTGACTGGTGATGAGCTGCTTTCGTTTGTCAACAACAACATTGTTTGTGGAACTCAAAACATAGAGATAACACCAACTACCCTATCCGTCAGGCGTTGTAAAGACCACATTTGAGGATGCCAAAGATGGAGTTCAACTTCGTCAAGTGCTGAATGTGATTGACGGTTTGAACCCAGACTATGAGAAAGTCATGCTTTCGGTGAGATATTACGGGAGCAATCCTCAAAGAAATGCAGGCGGCAGGTTCACTCTGGTGAGTTCTACCCCAGAGCCTTGACCATGGCAGAGATAGTCAATCCCAGATTGGTAAGAAAATGGCAGACTTCGCTTGTGGTACATTTTTATTTTTTTCATTTCAATCAATTCAATCATTTCTTTTTCAATATTTTCATACATGCCATCAAACCAAAAAATTACAACTATTCAAAACTTTTTTTTTGCAATTTATAAAATTGCAATGAGAAAAAATGACCAAGCCAAGAATTCAAACTTTGAATAGTATTCCAAACTGGTAAACGATTATGAGAATGTAAATAATTCCACTTTTTAACACTACGTTTAATCTTTTTCTTACTATTTAATCTAAGCAAACGGTGTGTGACAAAAAATACGATAACCACAAAAATTGACTCCCATTTTATACGGATAATATTTCGATTTGTCATTTAATTTTAAGCCTAAATGTTCGTCCAAAAAATTTCAATCTTTTTTCTTTAATTTTATACATTCTTCTTTAGTTTTTAATAAAAAAATAAAATCATCCATATATCTAACATAGTATTTAATTTTTCAAAACCCTTTTAACATATTGATCCATTTCATTTAAATAAATATTTGCAAAA
>VOFC01000245.1_pt1 | contig 58000 bp, 69 predicted proteins | sample 5384161 | NCBI WGS metagenome assembly VOFC01 (sample SAMN12384722, study PRJNA508395) | human gut metagenome | isolation source: healthy gut B | host: Homo sapiens | reverse complement strand
CTCAATCGCTTTATGAAAAGAAGCTGATTACATATCCGAGAACCGACAGCCGATATTTAACGGACGATATGCACAATACTGTTATTAAAATCGTTCATATAGCGTCAAAATTCGCGCCGTTCTCAAACTGTACGGATTTTAAGCCTGATACATTCTGCTTATTCAATAATGAAAAGGTATCAGACCACCACGCTATTATTCCGACGGCAGAAATTGAAAATATCAGCTTGGCGGAAATACCAAACGGCGAAAGTAATATACTTCACCTTATTATGTGCAAGCTGTTATGTGCGGTTAATTCCCCGTATGAGTATGAAACGATTACCGCAGTTTTGGAGTGCGGCGGCGTACAGTTTACGGCAAAGGGTAAAATCATTTTATTTGAGGGCTGGAAAAATATCGAACAGCTTTTTAAAAGATATATTCATTCGGACACAGACCGCGCCGAAGATGTATTTTGTATTACAAAAGGCGAAACCGTTACCGTTTCATCAGAAGTCAAAGAGGGTTATACCTCACCGCCGAAAGCGTTTACGGAGGACACTCTATTATCATCAATGGAAACGGCAGGAGCCGCCGAAACAACGGACGAAGCGGAACGCAAAGGGCTTGGGAACGCCGGCGACAAGAGCGGCAATTATAGAAAAGCTGGTACAGACAGGTTTTGCAGAGCGTAAGGGGCAAGTCTATTGTTGCAACTCATAACGGTATAAGTCTTGTCAGCGTTCTTCCCGAAAAGCTCACATCACCTATTCTAACGTCCGATTGGGAAAATAACCTTGCCGAGATTGCAAAGGGCAATTATCCGCCGGAGCAGTTTATGAAAGGAATTGAGGATTTGACAAGGGAGCTTGTAACCACATATTCATTCATCACAGACGAGGACAGAGCGATATTCCGCGCGCCGCGTGAGGTTATCGGTATATGTCCCCGCTGCGGTTCGGACGTACACGAAAGCAAAAATAACTTTTATTGCGCTAATAAAAGCTGTAAATTCGTTATGTGGAAAAATGACAGGTTTTTCACAAGCAAGCGAAAAAGAGATTACAAAAGAAAATGGCGTCTGATTTGCTCGCAAAAAAGCAGAACAAAGGTAAAAGGCTTGTATTCCGAGAAAAAGGATAAGACCTATGACGCGGACGTGGTTTTAATCGACAGCAACGATAAGTATGTACATTTCAGGCTGGATTTTGACGGAAAGTGAGGTTGATATATGGCAGATACAGAAGGCACACCAGATTTTCACTTGGCCGCTTATGTTACCAATCTTGGAAAATATAACGAGGGATATTTAGTAGGCGAATGGGTGAAGTTCCCTGTTACTCCTGATGAAATGCAAGATGTATTTAGGCGTATAGGTATAGGCGGAAAAAGATGTATTCGGTTCGCCGTATGAGGAATGGTTTATTACAGACTATGATTGTTATATTGACGGGATATATGATATGTTGAGCGAATATGAGAGCCTTGACGAATTAAATTATCTCGCAGACAAATTAGATGAAATGTCGGACGCGGAAGTACAGCATTTTAAGGCTATCGTTAAAATGGGCGAACATTCAGACAGTGTACAGGATTTGATAAATCTAACTGAAAATCTTGATTGCTACGAAATATATCCAGATATTACAGACGAGTATGATTTGGGATATTACCTTATCAATGAATTGGGCTGTTATGATATGAACACACTGAAAGCATTGGAAAATTACATTGATTATAAGGAGTATGGAGATGATACTGCGCTGAATGAAAACGGTGTATTTACGGATTACGGTTATGTTGTGTGTAATCAAAGTGATTTTAAAGAGATATACAACGGCAGCCGTGATGATATTCCTGACGAATACCGTATAAGCTCTATACCCGATATTGAAGCTGAACAGAAAGACGCTGTAAAAACAGAAGAAAAAAAGCCGTCAATTCGTCAGCAGCTTGCGGAAAATAAGTCAAAATCCGAAAAGACGCAATCCGTACCGTTAAGGCAAAAAAAACGATTTGAGCCTATGAGGTTTGGTATCTGATGAAACGTATTGACATAACAAACGGAATTATGCGGATTGATACTAATACGGAAACATTTGATATTCAGAAAATCCAAAACCGCCGTTTTATGTATACTCCGCAGACAGGCACGTTGATTTTGGGAATACAAACACAATGCAACGATTTCTTTTATAAAAAGGTTACGGAATATCGGCGTATAGGTATAAGGTCAAATTTCAACGAGTTTGTGAGTGGCTGGGTTGGAAGCGGTAAAACGGGCGTAATAGATTTTACGCCCTCCGTTCCGACTGCCGCAAAATCTATTTTTAATAAAGCGCTTGATACGCTTATTATGTTTTACAGAAATAACGCAAATATGAAAACAGAAATAAGAGGGTTCGGCAATACGAAGCCGCAGCCTTTGGAAAATATTATAACTGAAAGAGAGGTTGAGCTAATGGCAAAAGCACAAGCAACAAAAGCGCCTGAAAAATCGGAGCCGTCAAGGGCTTCTGTACAGGCGATAGAATTATCCGGCGAAACGCCCTATGAAAAATTGAGCGAGATTTTGAAAAAGCTGGAGGACGGAGTGAAAGACATATTTAACGGCGATAAATATGCGGAATATCTTGCGTGTATGTCAAAATTCCATAATTACAGTTTTAGAAATTCGCTTTTGATTTTAATGCAAAAGCCCGACGCTTCTATGGTGGCGGGATTTGGCGCATGGCGCGATAATCACAAACGCACAGTAAAACGAGGTGAACGCGGTATTAAAATAATCGCGCCGTCCTCATACAAAACAAAAAAGCAGATTGAGAAAATAAATCCGGCAACAAACAAGCCGATTATAGGCTGGGACGGTAAACCGCTTACAGAGGAAAAAAGAAGTAACTATCCCCACTTTCCGAGTTGCTACCGTATTTGACTTGTCGCAGACGGAGGGCGAACCGCTGCCGAGTTTGGGAGTTGACGAGCTTACGGGCAATGTTGCGGATTTCAAAAAGTTTTATGCCGCACTTGAAAAAAATATCGCCTATGCCTATTGGGTATGAGGATATAGATACGGGAGCAAAGGGATATTGTAATTTTGAAGAACAGCGAATAGCCGTAAAAACGGTATGAGCGAGGTTCAGCAGTTAAAAACGCTGATACACGAAATTGCACACGCTAAACTACACAATATTCTCAAAGAAAAATCAACGGAATTGACGCCCGAAGAACAAAAGAACAATCGTACAATGGAGGTTGAAGCTGAAAGCGTCGCCTATACCGTTTGTCAGCGATATGGGATTGACACTTCCGATTATTCTTTCGGATATGTTGCGGGTTGGAGCAAAGATAAGGAATTACCGGAGTTAAACGCTTCCCTTGACACAATACAAAAAACGGCGAATGAAATTATATTAGGCATTGACGAGTATTATAAAGAGCTTGCAAAGGATATTGAGCAGACCGAACAGGAAACGGATTATACACAATTTACGGGCTGGGATTTTAACGGCGGATACGCTGCAATCAATACAGACGCTAATTATCTGCAAGTATTTTTTAATGAAAAGCCGGACGATAATATCCGCGCCGAATTAAAGGCAAACGGTTTTCATTGGGAGCCGAAAATAAAAGCGTGGCAGCAGCCATTAACAGGCGAAGTCCTTAACGCTGCTGACAAGGTGGAGTATATCAGACCATTAGACGGTACATTACCGTCTGAATTTCAGAAACGAAACGAGGAACCGGCGAAGATAGCCGAACAGGACGGATTTTCTGAATTGTCGGACGCAGACGCGGCAGACGGCGCAAAAGTATTTGAGCCGGAGGACAATTCCAAAGACACACCTACCATTGACGAGCTTGAAGCAAAGGCGAAGAATGGCGAACCTGTCGCTATTATGGATATTATCGCGGCAAATGAAGCGGAAAAAAGTTAAGAAAGGCAAAACGCCTTCCAAAAATGAGACATCTAAGAAAAAGCCGTCAATCAAAAAAGCAGTTGGCGGAAGCAAAGGCGCAGGCAGATAAACAGCCGCAAAAAATCCGAAAAGGTCAAAAAATGCGGCTTTGAGGTTTAAGCTATGCGTAAGTTTGAAAATGTGGATATTATAAATTCGCTGCGCCGAATAATGAACATAAATACAGAGCATTACAAAAATGATTTTTTTCTTGATGTTGATACAATACATACGGCAGCGTTAAGCGACAGTGCAGAAGATAAGTATTTACTTTTTATGTCGCGTCTGAACGGTACATACTGTTATTGTGAAACGGACGTCTTTACAAAAGATACATCAGCATATAATACTTGGACATACTATGGCGAACAGGCACACGACAATATTATTGCCTATGCTATTAAAAATAACGGGTTTTGAAAATGAAGTCATCAAGGGCAATCTTTATGAATTAGATTATCCGAAGCATTTTAAACACGTTATAAATGTTTCGGTGTGTGCCGATAGTGTTTCCGCTGATGAAGAATTAAAATTTACTCTATCGTGCGAGCATAAACGACTTGAAAAGCTGAAATGCGGCAATATTGACAATCATATTGCGGATTTGTCAAAAAGAAAATCAAGGCGCAGCTTGATAAAATGACGGAAGCTGAAAAGGAGGATATTATAACCCACGTCGAATTAAGCAAAGATTTTGGCGAAGCAGATTTACTAACGCAGGCAGATATTGATTTATACAATGCCATAATTGCAGAACGGACAGCGAAAAAGCCATCAATCAAAAAGCAGCTTGCGGAAAACAAGGGTAAATCCGAACCGATGAAATCAAAAACACAACAACAAAAGGAGGATATTTTACTATGACATTTTCACAGGACGAAATAAATTTGATGTGTATTTATGATACATCTGATAAGACGGAGCTTTTTAAAAGAGCTCCGTTTTTTCTGTTCCGTACATTGAAGATACGGAATTAAAGGAAATTACGGAAACGGTTATTGACAAGCTGGAGCGTATGACGAATGATGAATTTTCTAAGCTGGAGCTTGAACCTGATATTGATATGGAGGATTAGCCTATGGCAGATGAAAAAGATTTTAGAGAGCCGGACGGTGCTACTCAGGATTACGAATTAGACGAAGTATTTGAACTTGCTTTTTGAAATAGACGCATTTTTAAGAGCGCATAATTTGAAATACAGGACAAAATTTCCTATGGAACAAAAAGGCAGCGTGAAATACTTGCGGATAAAATGTTAGAAAGCGACACATTTTATATTAAACATCTCATATCTTCCGTATTGGGACACGAGGGCGACGCACTGATGAACCGCCTTAATGCTTATGAAACGGAATTTAGAAAAAATCAATATTCTGTCTATCATCTGAAATCGGATTATGACAAAAAATGCGGATATAGCTTAAAGTCTGAAAGAGAAAAAAAGGAAATTATATAAATAAGGATATGTATGAGATTGTTCGTTCCGAACCGCTTGAACAGTATAAAACGCCTATGGAAATAGACGTAGGCTTAATGATAAATAAAGCCGCCGGCGCTGCTGTTTATCAGCCTGATTTAAGGGATATTATCGTCATAAATTATGACGGTCAACAAAAAGGCATATTTCAAAGGATTAAAGGAATATACAGAAGCTCCCGAATTTACAGGGGTTCATATAACATCGGCGGCATTAAATAATTATAAAGGTCTGACGGCTTTTCTCGGAAAAGACGGTAATGTTTATTTGGGAAAAAGTGAACGCAATCTATATAATTCCGAAAAAAAAAAATCATTGCCGTTTTATAACAATTCGGATAATTCCTTAACCTTTATTTCCGATAATAAAAAAATGTTCTCTTTCCTATGCGGTTCTGGCTGGGTATTATCTCAATCTGAAATGATAGAAAACGGAGCTTTTACAAAAAGTGATTATCAGGAATTTGCGGAATTGCAAAAGGTGTATTATCAAAATTTGAGCCCATACGGGAAATAACCTTTAATGGTGAACCGTTCAATTATCCATTACAACCGTAATATTGAACAGACAGCCGAAAAACAAAAAATGAAAAAGGAGTGTTAAAAAATATGAATGACTATAAATTTGCAGCTTTTATCGTCAACCGTTCCGAATATGACAACGGAAACAGAGAAACAAGCGGTACGGAACTGTCTTTCCCGACAGACGCGGAAACGGTAAAGCGGACATTTGCAGAAATAGGCTTACCTGAAAACGCAAGCCCTGATACATACTTTTTGATGATTACGCTTGCGGCAATGATGATTTAAAAAAGTGTTTAACTATGTATGAAAGCGTTGACGCGCTAAATTATTTTGCTATGCGTATATCGGAATTGGAAGATACTGAAATGACCGTTTTTCAAACCGCGCTTAAAGCCGGCGAATGTAAAAAATATAACGGACGCAATAAATATTACATACAATATGGAGTATTATAATATTGTTGACAATATATCTAATTGGGCAGATTACGGAAAGTATATTGCACACCGAGATATGCTTGATGAAAGAAATATGAATTATGAAGAATACGGCAAACATCACGCATACGATCATGGCGGATATTTGCTTGACGGTATTGTCTTAGAAACAGGCTGGACGGAGTTTGACAAAGTGTATGACGGTAAAAACATACCTGACGAATATCGCGTTACCGTACCTACGGAGCCGCAAAAATGACCGTTCTAATTGTGCCGCCTATGCAGGAGCCTTATATAAAGGAAATTTCGACAGGTCTTGAAGCCCTCCAGAAAGAGGTTGGCGGCAGAATTGAAGTTGTATATCCGTTTGCGGAGCCTGTCGGTCTTATTTGTAATGACGAGGGCAAAAATGAGAGAATGGAATTAAACCGTGCGCTTTATGACGCAGAGGATAATATGTACGATATTATCGCAGGAACATTTGTATTAGCAGGATTATCTGGCGACAACTTCGGCAGCCTTGATAAAGACCAGATAAAGCAGTTTTCAGAGCGTTTTTGCTAAACCTGAAATGTTTATGAGAATTAACGGAAAAATAACGGCGGTCGAGGTCAAGCCCTCAATTAAAGCAAAGTTAGACAGATTGCAAAAGGAACAAAACAATACTGATAAGCCGCAGCCGCAGAAAAAGCCGCGTGAGGAAACGCTATGAGTGATATTATACGAATGACGCCCGAACAGGCGCGGCGGAGCCGAGCATTGATAAAAAATCAATGCTGTAATTATGACAACGGGAATTGTATTTTTACTTGATGACGGCGAGCCTTGCGTCTGCCCTCAAAAAAGTATTTCATATTCACTTAATTGTAAATGGTTCAGAACAGCGGTTTTGCCGAATGATAAGGAATTGTACATAAAGCTGATGAAGCCGAAGAACAGGAAAAAATGTACGGTTTGCGGTAATGAATATACGCCGACAGGGCGCAATTCAAAATATTGTGATAAATGCCGCCGAAAGATACGATTGCGTAAAGACGCTGAACGGAAAAGAAATAAGCGGTCTATGTCCGCATTTTAAGGGAATAAAACCGCATAAAATCAAGTGTTTCAAAGCCTAAAATTGATAAAGTAATGATAGCATATCAAATACCCTTAAAATAGGATTGAAAACGCGGACATTTTATATTAAATATAGATAGGAATAACTGTTATATTAGCCGTTATTCCTGTCTTATTTTTTGATGTAAAAAAGGTATTTACAATAATAGTAATTTATGATATATTTATAAATGCGAAAACAATTTTTATATTTATAGCTTTTTTTTGCATACAATTTTTTTGGCACGAAGAAAAACATTTTTATCATATGATAAAAATGCGTACTCTTTTAATACTTTGTGCCATATGTTACAACGTATATTGGAAAGTATAAAAATTGTTTTCGCAGACAATAGAGTATCGCATTTTTGTGCGTTGCCTCTATTGAAGCGACGCACTTTTATTATGCAATTTTATTTAATGAAAAGAGTTGTTACATATGGATTTAAAATCTACCCTATATCAAAAATTATCAGAACAAGATAAACAAAACATAAAAAAGAATTAACGAATAAATATAAAACATCTGATTATACATTAGCAGAAATTTTTAATGTAAAATCCGAAATCTACAAAAACATTCCGCTCTCACAACTTTGTTTGTCTGCAAGAGTCGTGTCTGCTATTATACGATTTAAAAATATTATTGATTTAGAAAAACTACTAAATTTGACTTTGCCGCAAATATGGGGAATAAAGAATTTGGGTGAAATTGGGATTAACGAATTAGTATTACTTATTCAAAAATATATAAATGACCATACTCCTAAAACGAAGAATAGTGTACAAAAAAAGCCAACAAACGAAGAAATCCAAAATTTGCTCAATGCCATACATTCACAAGGACGTAGCGTAAGAGAAGTTACCGAGTTGTTAGAAAAGAATATTATATAGTCAAAGAGAAAAAGGAAGCATAACCGCTTTGGTTATGCTTCCTTTTGTAAATCCTTTTGCATAACTCTATTGCTGCGTCTTTTTCTGCTTGTGTAAAGTATAATCCAACCAATGCCAATTACCGTTAAAATCCACATAATACAGTTGTTTATCATATTCGGACGATATAACATATTTGTCCTCGTCAGCGTGATATGAAATCTCTATTCCAAAAACAATCCTCTTTATAATACTTTCCGTCTATTTTCTTTGCTTGGGCTACATATTTGCTTGGAACATCAGTAACCAATATTGCGAAAACCTTTATATCGTCTAAATCATCACAATTATCTATTTCTTCAATTTTTCATTTTACGGCAGCCTCCAATAACAATTTCCTTGCGACTGTAAACATTTCCATTCCGACAGCGGGAATATCTCGATAACAGGTATCAAGTGAAAATTGCTCGTCATAATTAAATGACGTGTCTGCTGATTGATAGATTTTCTCATAAGCCGTTTTTTGTTGCAGTGTCAATATCCATACCGTTCTGAACCGCTGTAATCACATCTGCAATCAATACCTTTAATTCTTCCTCCGCTTTTGCGTATGCGTCAGGTCTTAACTGTTTATCCCTCATAACGCGGATTGCGTTCTGCGCGATTGGCGATAAGATACCGTAACCGTTACCGTCTGTCTGATTTGCCATTACAGCCTTGCGGATTTTTGTATTAGCATATCCGGCAGCTAATGTGTAACCGAGCTTGCCCGTCTGCACTTCATCAAGAATATCACCTACAATATTTTCAGTGATTTGGATTTGTGCTTCTGTCGCATTAAGCGGCGCGCTTTCTCTTGGAATCGGGGCGGCAAACGCTGTTGTCGCTGTCGCTGATAATGCAGCGATTAGTGTTAGTGTAATAATTTTCTTTTTCATAGTGAAAACCTCCTGAAATTAAAATATATTTTCTCTATACTAATTATATCACTTACTATATGCCGCGCCCAGCCGGAAAAGCGCACAAGGTTTTAACATCAGCCTGTATAAAACGCCGAATGACTATTCTATCTGATTTTCTCTTGTCGGTTCGCTCCTTTGCGGAGTGTGCAGCATAGCGTCAACATTAGCTTTTACAATATCAATTTCGGACACCTCTTTTTTCGCTTTTCTGTAATCGGTATATAATTTCTGCCGCTGCTCCTCTAATTCCATACGCTGAACATTTACGCTTTCAAGCGTCGGTAATTTTCTATCGGTCTGCTCCTGCGATAAATATTTATGAGAAGCCTTAAATAAAATAATTTCCCGTTGGTGTTCCTTTTCAAACTTTGCCTTGTTATTCGACTTGACATATTTATCATATACAGGACGGAGCGCCTTATATGTGCTTATATGCTTTCGTAAAATATTTATGTCGTTCAAATTCCGTTCAACTGATTTGAACTTGTCGGCGGTATCGTCAAACTGTTTGCACGTTTCATCAATACGGCTTTCCAATTCCGAATAGCTGTTTATATTATGCTCGGTCAAATAATTAAGCGTCTTTGAAGCCTGTTTAAGATTATTGATTTTAGCCCAATGCTCGTAGCCCTTGCTTTCTTTGCGCCTTAATGCAATTCTGAATATCAATAATAAGGCTGATACGGTTATCACGAATAATCGGCTTGCGTTTGCGCGATTTTTCAATCCGTTTTGTAATTCCCTCAACACTGTATCTTTCGCCCAGCGTTTGAGCTTTCAGACGTATAAACCGTTCCTGCCCTTTGGCGCGGACAGATATATATTGACCTCGTTTTATCTCATAGCCCTGTAATTCCATAAGACGCAAAAAATCCTCAAAATCTTTTTACTTGCGGAATTATCTTGTCAATCTCGGTTTTCAGTTTCGCCCTCCAGCTTGTCGGTTTATTCTCATACTTGGTATTTTTATTTTTCCTTTCAGCGTTTGGTTCGACAACGGATAATCCGTATTCCTTGCATAGTCTGTCATTTATGCGGCGTGAATGGTTATACCACTTTTCATTGATGTGGATATGCTTGTAATCAACAAAACTGACGTCATTACAAATTATATGATTATGAATATGTCCCTTGTCAATATGCGTTGTCAAAATGTATTCAAATTTACCGCCCAGCAGTTCATCAGCGAAACGCTTTCCGATTTCGTGAGCCTGTTCGGGTGTGGTTTCACCCGGCGAAAATGCCTGTATGATATGACGCGCGAGATGTTCTCCCTTATTATATGCGTGTTCTCTTGTGCAATCAAATTCAATATCTGCAATTTCAGGAGTACAGGCGTATGCGTGAACAAGCAGCTTTGCGTCTGTCTTATCGGGATTTAAAAATATAGTCAATGGCTTTTCTTAGGGTAGTGTCAATAGTATGGTTCGTTGTAATTGCCATATTTTATTTAACCTTTCTTGAATTTCCTTTATATCTTCCTCATAAATGGAGCCAGTTTCATTTACGCGCTTTGCAATTTGATTTATATTAACGCCGATAGAATGTAATTCCTTGTTCATTTCCTTAATGTTGGTTGTGTCAGTATAAATAATTAAACCGTCAATCGCCATTTTCCGTAAATACGCGCCTATCTGTCGTGTCGGTAGCTGCGCCATTTTCTGCTCAATTAACTGTTTTTTCTTCTTCTGTTACTCTGAATTTGATTTGAATATTTCTTTTTTTCGCTTTTCCATATATTTACCTCCGTTTTTATCTGGGTTTGGGATTTGTTCCCAAAATATTTTTTGACTTTTGCAAGGCATAGACAAACAAAAAATCGCCGTTCGGGTACCAGGCGGCTTTGCTTTGCTGGTAGCAAAACCCCTTATATATGGGTAACAAATAAAAATAAGTTTTTCTGCACATCTTTAATGAAAATATAGCAAAACAGTGTAAAAATCTTGACAATTTATAGCTTTTATAATAAAATTTATTTATTGTGATTGTGTTGTAATATACATAAAGATATTACGAATTTACTGAAAAATATTTTTAATTTACATTGAAAGTGAGATGAAATAATGACACTGTGTATAGCTTTATGTGATGATGATAAAATAGCCTTAAATAATGAGTTAAGGCTTATAAAAGATGTTTTAAATGAAAAGAAAATAAACACTCAATCGACATTTTTAGTTCACCGCAAAAGTTGTTACAGTCCGACACTGTCTATGATATTATATTTTTAGACATTGAAATGGCTGAAATGGACGGTATTAGTTTAGCTGAAAAAATAAGTATAACAAATAAAAGCTGTTTATTCTTTTTTTTGTAACCAATTACGAAGCATATTTTGATAATGCGTCTAATGTGCGACCGTTCAGATTTTGGACAAAACCAATAGACAGGCGCCGCTTGGTCTATGGAATTGACTCAGCTATACAGGAGCTATACAAAAATAATCAATTCATCAATGTAATGGTAAATTCGGAAAACATACAAATATTTATCAGTAATATTATTTACATATATGTTCAAAACAAGAAAACACATATTATAACGACCAAAGGTGAAATTATTGTAAGTATTCCGTATCAGACGGTTTTTGAACAAGTAAAAGATTACACAAATTTTTTTGAGCCTTTTTAGGGGATATTGTATAAATTTCAGTTATATAAAAGATATGGCAAAGATAAAATCTATTGCGGATATAGGGAGACAGAATATGAAATATATTTGTCGCGGCGTAAGCAAGAGGATTTTCAAAAAACTTTGCTAAATGGATTGGAGAAAAATAATGCGGATTGATTTAGGAATGGTATTAGCAATAATATTTGAATATATAATTTTTATTTATTATGCTGACACTTTATTTTACAGAAAAAAAGAAATAAGTATCTTTGTTATGCAATAATTGCATTAGTTTATATTGCTGATTTGTTTATATGTGCACGCGGAAAGATAGTTGTAAATACTTTAACTTTTGTTGTAATACACCTTGTTATTTTTGGCGTATGTTATCGCATTAGCTGGAAAAGCGCATTGTTTCAAAAGTATTTTACTCGCGGCTATAACTTCGGCGTGTGAATTTTTAGTTATATTTATTCCATATATTAGAATTATACCTGACAATACCATAGCAATGACATCTTCACAGTCGCTTATATTGACATTTGCAAAGCAAACTCTTATATTTAATTGGAATAATGATAATAAGCCGCGTATTCTGCAAAAAACAGAAAAATGTACAAGCTACCTCTCTTGGACTTTTATCTATTCCTATTTTGACTGTTATTATAATTATGCTTGTGATGAAAGTCAATACAACATCACACTTATTGTCATTGGTGTGCTTCATACTAATAATAATGAATATTATTATTTTTGCAATAAATCAAAAATTGATGATAATGGAAACAGAGAAAGCAGAGTTGGAAGCTCAGCAATTAAAAAGAAAAAATTTGATTATGACGAATATATGATGTTAAAAGAAAATAATCAGCAAGCCTCAATACTTAATCACGATTTCAAAGAACATATAGGTGCTTTAAGCTCTTTAATCGGAGCTGATAATGAAACCGCTCAGGAATATATAAAATCTATTTGCGGCAAATTTTCTCAGCCTAAATTTATTGAATATTCAGATAATAAAATCTTAAATGTGCTTTTATCTAAGAAGAAAGAAGAATGTGAAAATCAAAATATACAATTTTTGATAGATCCCATACGAGCCGAGCTGTCGTTTTTTAACGATATGGATATTGTAACTATATTTTCTAATTTAATAAATAATGCTATGGAAAGCTGCGCCCATTCATCAGAGAAAAAAATTTATTTGAATATACATACTGAAAATCAAAATTTTATAGTTATAAAGATAGAAAATACATCAGATATAGAGCCTATTGTAATAAACGGCAGACTAAAAACTCACAAGGATAATGCGAAGCTGCACGGTATAGGAATGAACAGTATCAGCAGAGCATTATCAGCTTATAATGGTTCTTTGGATTGGAAATATAACAAAGAACAAAAGATATTTTCCACAACGATAATAATACAAAATTTAACCGCTTAGGCAAATATACGACCGCTTAGGCAATTTGGGTTGACTTAAATAACATTATTTGCTAAAATAATTTCATCAAAAGAGAAGGAGGAATTTACTATGCTATTAAGTAGAGTAAAAAAGTTGTGTCAAAAAGGAGCGTCATTTGCAATCAAGGCATTGCCTGTTATTGTACCTGCATTTCTTCTTTTTTCACACAAACTCAACCTGCTGTATTGTAAACGGTCAGCCGACGCCGCCGAACAGCATAAAAAAAGTACAGAAAGTTTTAAGCTATGATACATAAAATTTCAGAGAAAGCAATTATGTATGCAATCCTCAATAACTACATAAAACAGGAACAATATGACGAATATGTATATGCCCTTTGAAATTATCTTAAATATATTGATTACAGATATTACTATGATAATTATAGGACTTGCTATGGGTATGATATGGGAATGTATTTTATTCTGGCTCGTATATAAAATCTTGCGTAAATATTGCGGAGGGTATCATTTCTCAACATCGCTGAAATGTTATTTATCATCTTGCATTATGTGTCCGGTTGTATTGGCAGTTGTAAGGTATGTTCCGTACAGTATGACCGTATGGGGCTTGCTTACCTTAACAGCGCTGATAATACTTTCTATTCTTTCACCTGTTGAAGCGGCGAACAAGCCGCTTGACGAAAAAGAACAGCGGATATTCGGAATAACGGCGAGAATTTTAATAATCATAAGTGCGGTATGCTGGAGTGTAACAGCCATAGTCTTTCGTCAGCTTATATTATCTAAAATCATATCGCTTAGTATTATAAGTGTTGCTGTGTTTGTTATAGCCGGTAAAATGTATTTAACTGTACGAAAACACAATTAAGAATTACCCTTATCCAAAAAAGGATAAGGGTAATTTTTTGTCAAATTTAACCGCTGGGGCAAATATACGACCGCTTAGGCAAAAGCTATTGACATCAAAATTTTCCTGCCGTATAATGCAGATATAAGCAAAACAGCTTATTATATATCCCCTCACAACCAATCACAATATAGTATTCAATACTATGGGATATATGGTAAATTGTTTATGATTTATAAACAGGGATTGAGTACATACGAAACGGTGCATTGTCTGATACGGACAGTTTGTAAAATCTGAATATGCGCGATAAATGCTATTTCTCAATGTTAGTTTAGTGAGCTTATCACATAGGGGCAAACCCGATATTTTGATGTTGCAGAAAAGCATATATCAAGCCGGCAAAATGATACGCGTATCGGCATAGGACGGTCTTATGGATTTTCTGTATGGATAATGCAAAGTTTCAAAAACAAAAAACAAATATAATGCTGATTTTATGTTAGACATAAAACAAGAGATACCCTCAATCTTAAATCTACGCACGCAAGCCTGATTAAAGATAAATAGAGTACCTCTCTTATTACCTCAGTATATACAAATTCCTTTTGATTTGTCAAGTGATGTATAAGAGCTTGTTTTATGAAAGCAGGCGAATTGGCGTTATGACAAGAAAGGACGATTTATTATGAAATTGAGAAAGATTATTACAATGGGTTTGGCTGCTATTATGGCAGTATCGGCTATGAGCATTTCGGCATTTGCGGCAAACATTCCTATGCGTTCTGAAGTGGACACAAAAAGCTGCATCAGCGGATAACCCAGTAACCTATCGTACCGAAGACGGAATAAAAATCACGATTTATGACCCTAATATATCGCTTGATTTTGCAGAAAAAGAAGAGCCGGAAATCGCATTAGCTAATGCGAGCGGAAGAGTTTATATTCCTAATATCCAAACAGGAGTAGGAAATAAGACAAACTCTTTCTCTGCTGACGGCAATAGCATTGTAAAATTTGGACTTTCAATATGGGAAGGCGGTCCTAAATACAATGTAGCATTATACAATTCAAAAATGTTTGCTTGGCAGTAGCTGAAGATGTCCCTAAGAGCAGCGAGGGTACACTTGATGGTACAGGAAGTGACGGGGATTATTACTTTAGAGTAAGCACATACTACACCGCAGGTAATGCCTCATATTACGCATATACTATTTCAAAATAATACAACAGTTTATGGAGTATGCTTGTAAAGAGCATACTCCATTTTAATTAAATATATGTTCTCTAAATTTTATAGAAAGGATTATTTGATTTTGATGAAAGCAACAAAAATACTTATTATTTATTCATTGATATTTATATTGTTAAACTCTACCATAGTTCTTGCTGAACAGCGTAATGGAATATATGAACCATTAGACTATCTAAATGACAATACGCCACTCAGTATTGCCATTCCGTCAAGCAATGCGTGGAAAACGGAAATAACAGCGTCAGAAATCAATTCGGAGTGGGACGACAACGACATATTCAGCGTTGTCAATTTTAACAATGCCGATATGTCATTTGATAATAACAATGTTTTGACAATGACTTTTAATAATGTTGACTATGAAAATGGAAACCTTGTTGTTTTACTGTTCCATAACAAAACCAAAGACGAATATTCGGCATTGCAGATTGATTTTTCAGAAACAGGCATACCCACTTTTCAATCTGAAAATCCAACGCGACAGAGTTATGAAAACAGCCTTAGCCGTTCGGGTTCAATTATTGTTGACGACAATATCCCCGACGGTGAAATGACGCAAAACAGGAATACAATAAAAATGTCGAGCCTCCTATGGATATTGTCTTAGCGGACAGTCGGGGAGCAGAATATAATCCTGTTCCGTACACGGACGCAGGCAGCCGCCGTTCGACAACCACATCATCAACAAAGTTTTATGTTTATGACGCTAACGGTGTAAAACAGGATAATTTAACAGCAAATGAACCGTTCTATGCTATTCAATACCTGTCAAAGAACAGAAAAACAAATTGGTATGTGGCGCAGTCTAATGACGGAACGGTGGTATTTAAGTACGAGCCATACAATACAAGTAAATTTTATTTGTTTCAATTCGGCAATTTCTACGGAACGGCAACAACAGCCGCAGAGGTTAAGGATTGGACTTCTTATGCGTTATATTCCCATTCCGTAAGAGCTGACGGCGTTTACGGCAGCAATACAGGTAGCAGAAGCGAGCCTCAGCCGTATTCTCATTCTTATTCATCAGCAGTAAGAGCGCCGGAAGTGTGGGCGTTAGAGGGGTAATACAGGCGCATATGTTTATAAAAAGTCAATAAGCTATGACGGCTACAAGTCAATGTCCTCAAAAGTTCTGCTTTCTCAGGCAAAATTGAAATTTGACAGCGATACACCTACAAACGCATATATCTATATGTCCTCTAACAGTAATCATTCATCAGGTGCGATTGCTTGTGACATAGGCTTGATAGGTGCGCCTGCAAATAACGGTGGCTGGTATCTGATAGCAAGCCGAAACAATAATAACAGCAATACCACATCATCAGCCGGAATGAAAACCTTTTACAGTTCCCCATTGTGCAGTCAACATTAGTAAACGGCGAATACAGACCGAAGCATGATATATATTTATACTATACATACGGCGACGGAACGGTATATTGTCAGGTGCAGAATGTAATAACGGGAGTAGCGCAAGAGGGATATGTGGACGATTACAGATTTAACACATCAGCGCCTAACATCTGTCTTATGACAGGTACGTCATTAGTTCCCGATATTTACGATAGTACGGGAACGCAGACGGCAGGCGATATAAAATGCGGCGCATATTTAAAAATGTAATCTGGAGTGAAAATAAAATTTATAAGCAATCTTTATGGAAAGGTACAGCGTACAGCTTCGCAGGTAATAATTCATCTACCACAAATTATTTACTGACATACGACAGAGATAATGCAAGCTGTACCGCTACAAGCGACAGAGATACTATAAACATTTTTTATGACGCTGCATATGAACAATAATAACAAGATAAGTTAAGAGAAAGGAATGTTTTACTATGAAAAAGGTAATTTTAGGTTTAATAATTGGTATAGTTATATCGACGGGCACAATATATGCAAAACAGATAAATGACACAATAGAGATTGCGTATAATAACATTAAAATATCAGTTTTCGGACAAGAGTGCATTCCGAAAGATACGGACGGAAATATTGTTGAACCATTCATATATGAGGGTACAACATATGTCCCTATTAGAGCTATTTCACAGGCCTTTGGAAAACGTGTGGATTGGAATGACGAAACAAAAACCGTTGAAATCTGCCAACCATTTTCCTATCAAGAAGTTATGAAAGCTCAAGATGTAATTAAAACATTTTTTGATGATTTTGCAGAAAATAATTATACTGAAATGAAAAAAGTTCTTAGCGAGCCATTTTCTCAATATGATATTTCTAATGGTGTATATGGTATGAAATCAGCCACATTATCGGGAATTGAGTATATAGAAGAAAGTTCAGATTGGTCTACTGATACATTGATTTTTAATTGCACTTTCGATAATGTGGAGTTTACTCCTAACGCAAGTAATAATAATGGGAATAACAAAGGAGCTTGTTATATATTAGTTCATAAAGATAGAGATACATACACTATAAGTAATTTTGTTTCTGGACTTTAAAATACTTTGAGGATAAAACCTCAATATTTTTCTTATACAGAATAACTTATTTACAAAATCAATATAATATGGTACAATATGGTTACTTTTATAATGTTTTTTTGTAATAAGGAGTGAACAGCGTACAGCCACAATGTGTGGATTGTCAAAAATTTATGCGCTATTATAGGATTATAGGGACTAATAAAAAGTCGGACTTGTCAAAAAAATTTGTTTGATAGGTTCGGCTTTTTTAGTTTCTAATGCGAAAAATGACCGTTTAAGACTAAATAATATAGAAAGCGTAATATTATGTGTATTTATGACAGATAGTATTATGCTTTTTTTTTTTATACGGCAATGCTAAATATATATCAAAATTTTTTTTGGGTATCTTTACGAAAAATCGTTCATTCAATATTATAAATCGTTTTTTTGTTTTATTATATCAAAAGTGTATGAATTATATCTTTTTGTTTCGATAAATAAAATGATATGTTTTTTTTATAAGACCTCCGCCCGATATGCTTGATTTTTTTTCTTACAAACTTTTTGCTAAAATACAGAGAATTTTTATTAAATGTTTTTTCTGAAAACAAGCAGAAATTTATCTAATTATTTGTTCCCCATATGAGGGATAAAAAATCAGTTTTCGGTGTTAGGAGTTAAAACTATGAGAGAATTTTCAGAACAGGACAAGCAGCGCATATCAAAACAATTTTGTTCCTTTTGTTGCAGCGTCCTAAAAAATGAAGCAAACAATATAAGAGCTGAATATAAACACTATGCAGATTTGGAAATGGATTTTAGTTTCCTAAGTGACAAGGAACAGGCAGAATTATATACATTTGATTGCTATTTTGTAACCGATAATGTTTTCAATGTATGTGATATTCGTATCATAGTATCTAACAATATGTTGGCAGAAGCTATAAACAAACTTCCTTGTGATTTAAGAGATATTGTTTTACTATCATACTTTGCAAATATGCCTGATATAGAAATAGCAAAACAGCTTGATTTAAGCTATTGGATTGTTTTTCGGGCGCGCATACGCGCATTAAAACGATTAAAGGCAATTATCAGTACGGAGGGCATTAAGTGAAAAAAACTTTATCAGACATTCCTTTTTCAATAATCGAAAAAAGCAATAAATGAAGACATAGAAGCCATTGATTACATACTTGCTCATTATAGAAATTACATAATTCGTTTGTCTACGAGAGTTGCCCGTGATGAAAATAATAATGAATATATGTATGTAGATGATGATATGCGTTCAAGACTTGAAAGTAAACTAATTTATAGTATTATAAAAAAGTTTAAAATCTTGTCTTAAAATAATGCGGGTGCTTTTAAGCACTCCGTAAAGTACACGATTTATCCGATATAAACGCATTATATCTCTAATGCGCTTATATGGGCTAAAATCCCTTTGTTCTTTGACAACTGAATAATCCAATCATCAAATACTTTCTTTCCGAGCAGGAGCCGGCGGCTCGCCGTAATGAATGTAACAGCTTCTACCATACAAACAGTATGCCGAGTACGGACGTTTTACATTTTAGCGATAAGACCGTCAATAACTATCGGCTTGCAACCGATACGGCCACGATTGACGAAAAGTATAATGATACTCCGCCTTGAACGCGTCACTGCATTGGGTGGCTGGACGAGAACCGTGCAGGGGTGAAATTCCCGTGATACTGATTAGCTATCAGTAGTTTGATGATTGTTTGAGTGATTGGGTTATTACTCTCGGTAGGTGGATTTAACATAAAATATTTATGGAGGTTCACTATTTATGAATGACACTACTCAAAACTTAGAACACAAAAATATTTGTAATAAAAAATCCCTTGACGCTGAAATTACATATCAAGTCAATGGAACCTCATTTGTTGTACAACCGATATTCAAAGAGAAATCTTTCGAAACATTAGGCTCTGTTTTATTACGGCTTATGACATCAAGCGAATAAAATTTTTAAAACAGGCTGACAGACGGTTAAAAGCGCGGTATAATATTATTGTAATACTGTTTATTTGACTGTCTGAAAGGAGGAAATAATGAAGCGGTCAAATAACAAACAAAAAGAAATGACAGCGGCTTTATATGTTCGTTTAAGCCGTGATGATAACTTAGAAGGCGACAGTTACAGTATAGGAAATCAGAAAAGAAATTACTAACCAAAATTGCAAAAGAAAAGGGATATACAAATCTCTTGATTTTTTGCGATGACGGTATTTCCGGCGTAACAATGGAACGTCCCGGATATAAAGCTATGATTGAAGCGATAGAAAACAATAAAATTTCAGCCGTCTTTGTAAAAAGACCTTTCAAGATTGGGACGTAATTATATTGAGGTCGGCAGACTTACGGAAGAATTTTTCCCTGAATATGATATACGGCTTGTTGCTGTTTCTGATAATATAGATACACAAGAGGGCGAAAATGAACTTGCACCTATCAAAAACCTTTTTAATGAATGGTATGCGCGCGATATTTCAAAAAACTCCGTATCAGTAACAAGATAAAGGGTAATGCGGGCGAACCGCTCGGACTTCCCCGTATGGATATATGAAAAATCCTGACGGAAAGAATTGGATTGTTGATGAAGAAGCCGCAAAGGTAGTCAAACATATTTATGATATGGCGCTTGGCGGTTTAGGTACAGACCAAATCGCTTGCAGGCTGGAGGAAGAAAAAATCCTTACTCCTGTAAACTATTGGTATAGTAAAGGGATAAGCCGTCCGGGCTTGAAAAGCTCTCAGGAATATCCTTATAAATGGCACCACTCAACAATTATCAATATACTTTCCAAACAGGAGTATTGCGGTGATGTGATAAACTTTAAAACCTATTCTAAGTCATACAAAAATAAAAAGCGTTATGAGAATGACAAAGAGAATTGGGCGATATTTAAAGATATTCACGAACCAATTATAGACCGTACCGTTTGGGAAAAGATACAGGAACGCCGAAGCAGACGAACACGCAAAAAGCCAGTAACAGGCGAAGATAAGAATATGTTTTCGGGATTGCTGGTATGCGCGGACTGCGGAAGCAAACTCGGTTATCATTTCAATCAGGCTAATCACGATATAACCTATTTTAATTGTATGGGATATAACAGGGGCAGCAGAAAATATGTACCTCAACACATTATATCCGTACTGATTTTTTAGAGCAGGTTGTACTCGGTGAAATCAAACGCTTAATGAAATTTGCCACTCTATATGAAAATGAATTTGCTAAAATTGTTATGGGAAATTCGATTAAAACGGCAGAGCAGGAACGACGCTCCAAACAAAAGGAACTTAACTCCTTGCTTGCGCGTGATAAAGAGCTTGACTTACTTTTTGAAAAAATTTATGAGGATAACACTCTTGGACGCATAAGCGACGACAGATTTTCAAAATTGTCTGTAAAATATGAAACAGAACAAAAAGAAAATGAAGTAAAAATCAATGAACTTCAAGCGGAGCTTGATAATGAACAGAATAGAGCTGTTACAAGCGATATGTTTTTATCTTCTGTTCGGAAATATACCAGAGCAAGGAAAATTAACTCCGAGAATGTTAAACGAATTGATTGACAAGATAGAAGTATATCAGGCTGAAAAAATAGACGGTAAAAAGGTACAGCGGCTTAAAATTCATTATAACTGTATCGGAGCTATTGAAATACCTGATTTAAGTAAATTACCTGAAAATAACGTATCAGTACATACACGTCAGGGCGTAAATGTTCAGTATGCTGCGCTTGCCGTATGAACACAAAAGAATGTCCTTATTGGTTCAAGTCCAATAAGGACACTCGGTATGGTTGCGGAGACTGGACTTGAACCAGCGACCTTCGGGTTATGAGCCCGACGAGCTACCAACTGCTCTACCCCGCGATATTTAACTTAGCGCCTCTCTCAGAGTGCTATAATAGTATAGCACACCCTAACTTATTTGTCAAGTGTTTTTTATAATTTTTACATTTTTATTTTTTAATCCTCAATACTATTGTTTTTATCCGTGATCTAGTATATAATGTAAGTATTATTTCAAAGGAGAGATGATTAATTTGGAGCGTTTTCTTTCAAATTTGCGTGTACGGCTTGAAGAACATATTTCGCCGAATATGATGCGTGTAATACGTCCGTTTATGACGGTGCAATTTGTTATATTTATGCTTTTTGGGCATTGTGAACACTGCCGTATCGGTCAGCACAGCCACATTACTTGACATTCTTCACAATGCGTTTCTTGCACCGGACAACCCACTGCGATTAATCGCCGAACACTCACGTTCCAACTTTATATTCGGATATATAGTCAGCATAATAACATCATTCTTTTAAACTGTCACTTTACGTTTCACCAACGACCGACACTTAAAAAAGTTTCTCAAATTTCCGATAAGCTATATACCGAATTTCATATTTCAATACCTAATGGTATTCATTTTTACGGCTTTAAACTTAAATTCGACGCTGGCATACATTTGTGCGGCGATACTCGGCACACCGCTTACGTTTGCGGCAATGAAACTAATGGTATTCAGCCGAAGAAAATCAACTACTTGAGGTGATATAAATGCTTTCACACATATATTCCTGCGGACTTTCGGGTATAGACGGATTTTCCGTATGCGTAGAAACGGATATTTCAAACGGTTTACCCGCATTTGATATAGTAGGCTTACCCGACGCCGCCGTTAAAGAGGCAAAAAAAACGCATACGTTCTGCCATAAAAAACACAGGCTTTCGTTTTCCCGCAAAGCACATTGTCATAAATCTTGCCCCCGCCTCCAAGCGTAAAGAGGGTTCGGGATACGATTTACCTATGGCACTTTCTATTATATGCGCCACGGAGCAGATTTATGCACCGGACTTAAGCAAATGTACGTTTTTCGGCGAACTTTCGCTTGACGGTACCGTACAACCGATAAACGGCATACTTCCTATGGTTATTTCGGCGTACAAAAGCGGTTTTACCGATATGTTTGTACCAACCGAAAATGCGGACGAGGCAGCAGTCATTGAAGGTGTAAACATATATCCCGTATCATCTTTGAAAGCATTATGCGATCATTTTTTGTGACATACAGAAAATTAATGTACATAAAATTGACCTTACCAATTATTTTGCGTCAAGCGCTTCAAATGTACTTGATTTTTGTGATGTAAAGGTCAGGAGAAACGTCAAGCGTGCGCTTGAAAAATTGCCGCCGCCGGCAATCACAACGTACTTTTATAGGCAGTCCCGAACAGGTAAAACAATGCTTGCACAACGTATGCCGAGCATACTTCCCGACCTTTCGTTTGACGAAGCTTTGGAAGTCACAAAAATACATTCAATCGCCGGACTTTTTACCGAAAGACCAACCGCTTATTTTAAACAGACCTTTCAGAAGTCCACACCACACGATTTCATCTGCAGGTTTGTCGGGCGGAGGTTCAACTCCAAAACCGGGTGAGCTTTCCCTCGCACACAACGGCATACTTTTCCTTGATGAATTACCTGAATTCAGACGTGATTCGCTTGAAGTTTTGCGTCAGCCGTTAGAGGACGGAAACGTCACAATTTCAAGAGTAAACGCAACTCTCACCTACCCTTGCAACATTATGCTTATAGCAAGTATGAACCCTTGCAAATGCGGTTATTTCGGTGACAGTCGCAGACAATGTACCTGTACTCCGACACAGGTTAATCGTTATCGCAGTCGAATATCGGGTCCGTTGCTTGACAGAATTGACATTCAAGTTGAAGTATCGAATGTTGATTATGAAGATTTAAGCTCGACCGAAAACAGTGAAACAAGTGCCGAAATAAAAAACGTGTAAACAAAACACGCAAACTGCAACTTGAAAGATATAAAGATTACAATATCTACTCAAATTCACAGCTTGACGCAGGTATGCTTAAAAAATTCTGTCCGCTCGGCGAAGAAGAAAATGCAATTTTACGTGCCGCATTCGACAATCTCGGTTTGAGTGCAAGAGCACACAGCCGTATTTTTTGAAAGTCGCTCGTACCATTGCCGACCTTGAAGGCTCGGAAAACATAAAAAGTGAACACATAGCTGAGGCAATACAATACAGAAGTCTTGACCGCAAATATTTTGAATAGCAAAAACTCAGTAAATGATTAATCGTTCACTGTGCCGGAATGTCAGCAAATTATCCGAAACGTGCATAATATTATTTTTATTATAATTTACAGCTATAAAAAATGACAGGTAAGCCTATCTTTGATATACGGCTTGCCTGTACACTTTTATATATACGCTGACGCAGTAAACCCTTAATTGTTTACTGCGTTTTTATTGTTCTTCAGGATATTTCAGTCCCCATTCATTACGAATATCGGTCATAATTTCCATAACGTCTTTTGTATACTCCCTAAGCATACAACCGCTTCGCTTTGAAATCTCCTCCTCCATATCCTCCATTTCATACTGCAACGCTCTTTCGGTTTCACCCTCACAGATTTCTTTTCGCTCGCCTGTTTCGGTGCAGACAATCGTCGCCTTACACGCTCTCGGATATTCCATAATCTCGATATATCCCTTATCACCGCATATAACACATCTTTTCGGTTGTTTGTATGAAGCGACAATGAAATAACCGTCATTTGTCCCTCTTTGTTCGTCATAACAATTCCCGACATTTCATCAACACCGCTCGGTGCAAATTTTACCGTTGAAATTACATTGTCGGGCTTTGACTTCAAAAAACATCTTGCAAGCGAAATTGCATAAACACCAATATCAAGCATTGCTCCGCCCGCCAAATTCATATTGAAAAAAATCTGTTTTTCATATCATAGTCCTTGTAACTTCCGAAATTCGCCTGTATCATACTCACGTCACCGATTTCACCGTCCGCAACAAGTTTCATAAGTTTTTGTATAGCGGCATATGATAAATCGTCATTGCCTCGGCAAGTACAAGATTTTTCCCGTCAGCCTTTTTAAAGCCTTTTCCAACTCAACGCTGTTTAATGTTATCGACTTTTCACACAAAATATGCTTTCCGTTTTCAAGTGCCTTCATAATAAAATCAATATGCGTGTTATGCGGTGACGTTATATAAATAACGTCCACATTGTCATCATAAAACATATCGTTCAAATCGTCATACACCTTTTCAATGCCGTACTTATCAGCAAAATCAACGGCTTTGCTGTGCGTTCTGTTGCCTACGGCGTAAAGTTTGCGTCCAACGTCTTGCATTGCCTTTGCCATCTGATTTGCCACAACGCCCGTACCAAGCACCTCCCAATTTAATTTATTCATTTCAACCGCCTCCTCCGATATAATTTTATTATACTGATTTCACAGATAAATTTCAATAAAAAAAGAGGTATTTCTTATTTAAAATACCTCAATTAATATTTACTTATCCCCAAACTTCGTAGGCAATTTCCTTTACACGTTTCAATTTTGCCCATTGTTCTTCTTCTGTAAGCTTATTACCTATTTCGCAAGATGCAAAACCGCACTGCGGACTTAGGCAAAGTCTTTCAAGCGGAACATACTTTGCCGCCTCGTGTATTCTCTTGATAACATCTTCTTCGTTTTCAAGTTTAGGCGACTTAGTTGTGATTAAGCCCAAAACAACTTTTTTTATCGCTTGATACCTTTGCAAGAGGTTCAAAACCGCCCGAACGCTCATCATCATATTCAAGAAGAAGTGCGTCAACATTTTCTCTTGCAAAAACATAATCCGCAACAGGGTCATATGCACCGCTTGTGAAATATGTTGAATGATAGTTACCACGGCAAATATGAGAAGTAATCACCATATCAGCCGGCTTATTTTCAAGTGCAAGATTGTTTACCTTTAGAAGCTGTTCCTTAACGGTTTCAATATCAATGCCAAGTGACTGGTATCTCTGTGCTGCCGCATCACCTACAACCGCACCCCAAGTACAGTCGTCAAGCTGAAGATTACGGCAGCCTGCATCGTAAAATTGCTTTATAACGTCACTGTAAGCCGCCGCAATATCTTTAATCAATTCGTCATTGTCAGCATAAAACTTTCTTGTACCCTCAATATTATTCGGCACAATAAATTGTTGGAAAGTTTGAGCCGGTGCAGGAATAGTGTATTTGGCAACTGTATTCTCATCCTCAAATTGCTTTAAAAATTTAAAGTATTCAACAAACGGATGTGCCTTTGCCTTGATTTTACCAACCAAATATGTATCGTCAAGTTTTGCAAGTTCCGCATCAAACTTAACTCCGTTTCCCGTGTCCTCATGCTCAACGCCCTCAAATCCCCACATAAAATCAAAGGTGCCAGAAAGTTCTTCTGAACTCGCCGTCTGTGATTGCGTGGAAACCAAGTTCTTTTGCTTTGCTACTAATTTAGTTATTTCTTCATTTACAATTTTATCGTATTCGTCTTTTTGTATCTCTCCGTTTTTAACTTTTCCTTTGAATCTTTTAATATCTGCGGTCTTAAAAAAACTTCCTACAAAATCGTATCTAAACGGTGTCTTTAATGTACTCATAATAAACTGTCCTTTTCTTTCTTTGATGAATACAGTTTATCATATAAGTACCGTTTTGAAAAATACTTATAAACCGCATTTATTCATAGTTTCAACCTATGGACAAATATATTTTTAAAAATATATCAATGTGGCATTGCCGCATAGCTTTTATCAATCGTGATTACACAGTAATATGTAGGATATTTTTTCCTTTACCATATCATTTATCGCTTTCTTGACTTCCTGGTCGGTCATATCCATATTATGCGGAACAACGCAGTCAAATATAACGTTTGTGTGCGTAATACCATACACTATACGCAAGTCATGAATTGTCAGACGTTCATCAATCTCTTTTTTACCTTTTCACCAATCCAAATTCTAAGGTCGTTCACTGTATTGTCCTTTGTCGAAATCGGGTCAAAATGCACAATCATATGAAGTCCTTCATCATTCATAAAATCACGCTCAATATTATCTATGACGTCATGATTTTTCATAGCATCACCTTCCGCCGCCATTTCAACATGCACACTTGCAAACTGTCTGCCGGGTCCGTAGTCGTGTACCATTAAGTCGTGAGTACCCAAAACACCGGGATAGCTTAAAATCTTTTTGACGAATTTCTTCAACCTGTTCGTCCTCCGGCGCTTTTCCGAGCATAGGGTCAAGAGTGTCTTTTTACAAGTCCGAAACCGCTGTACAAAATAAATACCGCCACACCAAGACCCATCCAGCCGTCAAGCTCAAAGCCGATAAAATGCGATAATATCGCCGCAACCAACACTGCACCTGTCGTTATAACATCATTACGGCTGTCTGCCGCCGTTGCTATAAGCGTGTTTGAGTTAATCATTTTACCTGTTTTCGTATTAAACAATGCCATCCACGTTTTAAGCAAAATCGAAAACACAAGCACACCGACAGTAACCCAGCTGAATTCAACCGCTGACGGATGAAGCACCTTATCCAAACTGCTTTTAAACAGTTCAACGCCGATTACCATAATAAGTACGGCAACCATAAGTCCCGACAGATATTCATATCGTCCGTGACCGTAAGGGTGTTCTTCGTCTGCCGGACGGCTTGCAAGCAAAACCAAGCAGACTGATTATGCTTGATGACGCGTCGGATAGGTTGTTTACCGCGTCGGCAGTGATAGAAACAGACGCAGACAGTGTTCCGACAATCAGTTTGCTTATGAACAGTATCGCATTGCACACTATTCCGACTGTGCTTGAAAATTTACCGTATGCCGTACGCACATCGGAATTTTGTGTGTTTTCATAGTCTTTTATAAATCTTTTTATAAGTAGTTTTGTTATCTATGTCACCCAACCTTTATAACATAATCATTCTCTTTCAATACGTCAAGTGCCTTTTGAAAAAAATTCGTTCTTTATAAGTATATAGTCAGTGTTGTACGTTGATACCGCAAAAATCGGTATTTTTTTTGCATTTGCTAAAATGTCCGCAGCTCTCGCAAGTATTCCCGTGAGTGAAAAATCAAGTATACCCTCGATTCTGAACGCTCTCCAACCGCTGTCACATACAATCGTATTTTTCGGAACAAACTCGCTTGAGCATACAAGCGATAATTCCTCATCAGTCTTGCCGACAAAGCAAAACTCGTCATTAAAGTTCACTTCCGTAACATCATTTATCTTGCATACCGCAAATTCTTTGTCTATTACCTTTATATCCATTTTTATCCCTCAATTATTGTTTCTAATCAGTATAGCACATTTGTTGCCAACTGCAACAAAAAAAGAAGTCAAAGGCTCTTTTTTATTTTTTTCGGTATTTTTTATATGAATAATCTCAATAAAATATTTATACTGTCTGAACAAAATCAATCCGATTACATACACACCGCCCATAATTGCCAATTTAATAACGGCATTTATTGTTATACCGACGATATTTGTTGCATCAATAGTAGCGTAACGCGTCAAAAACCCGCAATGCAAACCATAACCGCAATACACACGTCCGGAATAAAACTTTTCAGAAATTTCAAAAAGCTAAATCCAAACGTCATTTTTATAAGCATAAAATATGAAATCATAAAATTAATATTATATGAAATCATTGCATTTATTGAGACTGTGCTAATATCGCCGAAAACAATTCCGAGTACAATACCTATCAGAGTAGTCGACGACGACAAAACGCCCGTTATAAAAAAGATTTTTCGTGTTGCCAAGGCTTTGGAATATCGCACCGGAGCTTGAATTTACCACCTGTGCCCAAACCGAAAGACTAAGCATCGCAAGGCAAGGAATTGCCGCCGCCCAATGCTCACCGAACATCATACAAATAATCTCATATGACGCAAAATACATATACGCACCGACAAACAATCCGAGCAATGAAAGTATCTTGACAATCTTCATATAATTCTCATATATATACGCCTTATCGTCCTGATACTCCGACAAAATCGGGTGTATAACAGGTGTTATGACGTGCGTCAAATTTTGTTCGGGATAAAGTGCAAGTTTATATGCCTTGTCGTAATATCAAGCTGTGTATCGCCCATAAACTTCGCCACAAGCAAATTATCGGCATTTCTTGCAAAGTAATTAAACACGTTAAACGCAAACTGATATGACGAAAACGAAAAAATCTTCTTCACACTGCCGAAATCACATTTAATTCTAAGTTTTATCCTTGTACTGCTGTAATTCCATATAAAATTGACCATAACCTGTATAATAGACTGTGCGGCAAGTGCGTAATATTTCAGTCCGAGTTTTGCCAATACAATCGCTATACCGCTGCTTACAACAGTTGTGGTAATCATACGAAGTCCGATACGCACGAACTTTTTTTCTTTCATTAAAAGTGCGTTCGGCACCATATTCATTGTCGAAAAAAACAAAGACACCGAAAGCAAGCACCCTATCGGTATGTACACGCTGTTGCCGTAAAATTTAGACAACGGCACAGAAAAAATCGCAAAAAATTATTGAAAGCCCTACCGCAACATATAAATTAAAAGTGAATATATTCGACACATCATAGTCGCTAAGCTCCTTATTCTGAATAACGGCAGTGCCTATCCCCATATTCGCAAGCACCGAAAAAAACGTGGTAAAAACGGTCATTACACCGATTACCCCGTAATCCTCCGGTAAAAGTATTCGCGCCAAAACAGCACTGAAACCAAGCTGCAATATAACACAACTGTAATTTGCGGCAGCATTGATAAACGCCGCCTTTTTTGATTGAAATATTTTTAACATCATTTTTATCATCCATGTTTCAACTCCCTGTATATAATATATACACTAAAATTCAACTTGTCAAACATATTTTTTTCTGACAAAAAAAGACAGATGAAACGGTTTTAAATTTCATCTGTCTTTTATCAGTCCATAGTTACAGTAGGCGGAATTTGTCCGCTGTAAACAGGTACGTCAAATGATAATGTTGCGTCTGTGAATGACGAGAATATCTTTTCAATGCTTACCGCCTGCTTAACCGCCCAGCCAATATCCGTTGCATATTGGTGAGTACCCGGATTTTCAGGGTTCCAAAGCATTTTATAAAGTGTGTTCTGTCTGCCATCCGAACTGTTCACATAGTTTTCGCTTATCCACTTTGCACCGCCCTTAATAGCCGCCTCTACACTCGTCCAGCCTTGACTGTATGCTCTCTGTGAACCGTTTCCGACAGGGTTTGCGTCATATGCACCGATACCGAACAAGTTATAAACGGTTGTGCCGTTGACCTCAACACCTGTTGCAAGCTGTGAAGTACCGTTTCCGGACTCAAGGCAAGCATGTGCAACAAGGTAAACCTCGCTGACGTTATATTCTTTAGCCGCCTCGATGAATGCCGCTCCCATTCCTTTCATTACACCCTTATCGGCAAGATAATTATTAAGCGTTTCTTCGCTGACATTATTCGGTTTTGAAAGGTCAAGGAACTGATATTTATATGCGTCCGTATAGAAACTGTTCGGATTCATATATTCCGCTGTTTCGGACTCTGTCGCATATGACATTCCGCCGTTTCTCCAAATTTTCGGCGGTGGGTTCAAAACCCATCTGTATTCTTATAATCTGTGGGAATGATATGTCATATGACGTGTATGTTACAGTTCCCTCCGTATCCAAATCAGAAACTTCATCATTCAAATTGAATGGGTCCTTTGCGTCCGATTCGGTTACGTTGACAGTAAACGTCTGTTTCTTTCCGTTAGTCGTTTCAACCGTTATATTCGCCGTACCAACGCTGACACCGCGTATTCTGCCCGCTTGACTTACTGTCGCTATCTTTGTATCGTCACTCGACCATTTAAGCGTTTTGTTTCGTGCGTTTGACGGTGAAACGGTTACTATCGCGTTAACACTGTCGCCGACTTTTATCGTCATTGCGTCAGTATTTTTTTACGGATAAAGTCTGTACGTCAACGTATGAATTTACGACATTTACAAAGCACTTCGCCTCAAAGCCTCCGTCCTCCGTTGTTGCCGTTATCTCCGTCATACCGACGCCAACAGGCTTTACTCTGCCGTTTTCGTCCACACGTGCAATCTTTGTATTTTTAGATTTCCATGTTATGTTTTGGTTCGTTGCGTTTTTCGGGAATATTTCTGTCTGTAAAAGTCTGCCCTCACCGCCTGTGTAAAGCGTTATTGTGCTAGTCGGCATAAATATACCCGTTACAGGCTGTCTTACCGACAAAGTTGCGGTTGCACTCTTTTTTTGACTGTACAACATTGCCGTCAATGTCGCTTTACCGGGATTTTGTGCCGTTATATTACCGCCGCTGTCAATCTTTGCGATATTGTCATCGGACGATTTCAAGTAATTTTTTTATCGGTTAAATTTATCGGATAAACCTTTGCTTTTATTTTTTGCCTCTGCCGTACCGCCGTTTAGGTCAACAGCACCGTCGTCCCAGCTTAATTTTATCGCAACATTGGTTTTGTCGCTGTGGTCGAACGTGTAATAATTCTGCAAAACCATCGCATATCCGACAGAATCGTCACCCTCTTGAAGATAGTCGGAATTTACGGAATTTTTTATCATAACGCCCAAAAGCACAACGAGTACCGCCACTCCGACAGTAACTGAAATCAATGCCTTCAGCCTGTGTGCCTTTGCATACTCCCAAATTTCCTTTCTGAATTTCGGAAATTTAACGTATGCAAAATTTGAAAACTTTTTGCTCTTGCACAAAAGTTTCCAAAACTTCTTAAACACTCCGCCTACCGCATCCCAGCCTGTTTTAATACCTTTAAATATCTTGCTGAGCCACGAAAACGGACTTTTATTATTCGGTTGTATATTTCTTGTTAATTTAGTTTCCATACCGAATTCAACCCTTAATAAAAAATGGTATTGTTTCTACAATACCATTTAATTTTATGACTGCACAGTAAAAAAGTCAATACATATGCACCATTGTTAAAAAATGTTTACTTTTTAAACCTATTTACAATATATTGGTTTGCCATATCTTCAAGAGTGTCCTCCAAACCGCCAAGACCTTTGAAGTCGGGATTTTTTTCTCTTTATTGCGTTTGTCAGAATGTAATCGCAAAGTGCAGGGTTTTTAGGCAAAAGCGGTCCGTGCAAATATGTTGCGACAACGTTTTTATACACAACACCCTCAACACCGGATTTTTCATCGTTTCCGTAACCGTAAACAACTCTGCCGAGCGGTGTGTGATTACCGATGTAAGTTCTTCCGCCGTGATTTTCAAAACCGACAATTTTTTGATTTAGAAAGTCATTTTCAAGTACGATATTTCCGATAAGACGTTTTTTTTCCTTGTTCGGTGTAAATATTAAGTATATCAAGCCCTTCGATTGTTTCGTTTTCAAGCTTGTAATACTTACCCAAAAGCTGATAACCGCCGCACACTGCGACAAGTACACCGTTATCTTCAACATAATTTCTTATTTCGTTCTTGTGTTCCAAAAGTCTGTGGCAAACAATTTTCTGTTCTCTGTCCGAGCCACCGCCTATGAACACAATATCAACGTCCGACAAATCAAATCCGCTGTCCTCACAGGTGTATGTCACAACCTCCGCGTCAATACCGCGCCACATAAGTCGTTTTCGCATACATTCGATATTTCCTCTGTCACCGTATAAATTCAAAAGGTCGGGATAAAGATGAAGTATTTTGATTTTCATTATGCCTCACCTCCGAGCTTTTTTAAGTACCGCCTCTGTCGAATAAAGTGCGGTATAATTCACAAAGTACATAGACAACTTCGCTGTCCGTTTCAAGACATTTTGTAATTGCGTCCGCCATATCCTGCGTCATACGGTCAACCTTTATATCCGAATACTTAAATCTAAGACTTATATCGTAAACTCTGATACCTGTTGTTGTAAGCGTGTTTAGGTTTTCGTCCGCAATTTTATCAAAGTCCACGTCCCACAGCCACGACACGTCACGACCGTCATTAGCCTTGTCATTGATTGCGATTATAACGTCTTTCTTACGCTTGTCCGTATTTACCGTTGCAATGGCTTGGTTAAATCCTGCGGGATTTTTTGAAAGGCTTAGTATAACAGGCTTGTTGAATTTGTATTCCTGCATTCTGCCGATTTGCGGTTTGTAGCCCGTCAAAAGTTTTGCGAAATCGTCCGTTTTTTCTCCCAAAACATTTAGTGCACCGTATACGGCAATAAGGTTATATATATTGTAAAAACCTTTGTAATTTATCACCATAGGCTGATTGTTTATCGTAAACTTCATCGGTGTGTCGAGCGATACATTCTTGACTTCAAAATCAATCTCAGGTCGCTTGAAACCGCACGACGGGCAATAAAAATCGCCGAGCTGACTGTAATGATAGTAATTGTACTTCTGTTCCTCACCGCATACAGGACAGAAACGTCCTTCCTTTGTATCGTCAAGCTGCGGAAGTACCTTTTCGGATATTCCGTAATAATATGCCTTGACGTTTTCCTCTCTGCCGAACTGAACGCACAGCGGATCGTCACCGTTTAAAACAAGTTTTAAATTCGGCACTTTTTTATTGCACGCTTGATAATATCCGAAGTAATGTCAATTTCACCGTATCTGTCAAGCTGGTCACGGAATAAGGTTCGTTATAACCATAACATCGGGCTTTACATAGTCAAACACTATCGGCGTGTATGCCTCGTCAATTTCAAGACACGCATAGTCCGCTTTTAATTTGCCGAATATACTCATTTCCTGTAAAACGGTGGTTGCAATACCGCTAAGCATATTCGCACCGAGCTTATTGCAAATAACCTTATATCCCTTTGCCTCAAGTGCCGATGCCATAAGATTGTTTGTCGTTGTTTTTCCGTTTGTGCCGCAAGTTACGATTATACCCTTTGACACGCATTTTCTCCAAGCCTTTTACAAGGTCGGGACATATTTTAAGTGCATACGCACCCGGTGAAGAAGATGATTTTTACCTAATATTTTTCCGACTATGGTAAGGAGCTTTCCGAGCCATATCGCAAGAAGTTTTCTCATTACAGTTATTCCTTTCAAATCATATAATATATGAGCCTGTCGACAAAATGTCGACAGCTCCAAAATCACATCTTACGATGTAATTTTTGAGTATTTTCAGAGAAAAAAAATCATAAAGTTCCTCCAAAGTCGAAACTTTAGATTTTAAACCATTTCTGCCGCGCATGTCGCCAGAAATGATTAATACTGAGGTTAACACCTCAAACTCCCCAAAACAAAGTAGACAAAACCATAGCGGTTTTGTCTACAGTCTGATATGATTATACTACACTTTCTTCCCTTTTGCAACTTTCTCTTTAAAGTAATGAGGTTTTTATGTTCTTACTTTACTTTTTTTCGTGAATGTGTTATTATGGACACGAAATAAACATTAACATATCGAAAAAGAATGACGTAATTATGACAGACTTTATAACGCAGATTGATTTTAATATTTTAAACGCAATTCAAAGCATACGCAATCCGTTTTTGATACAATTATGCCACTTATAACGTTTTTTAGGCAGCGGCGGCATTGTATGGGCTGTAACTGCACTTATAATGCTTTGTTTCAAAAAAATCACGAAAAACAGGTATTATAATAATAGTTTCACTGCTTTTGGGATTATTCCTTTCCACAATGGGGCTTAAAAATGTAATTGCACGTGAACGTCCATATAACACCGAAGGAGCGTTGCTTACAGTTGAAAATCTGCTGATAGGCGCGCCGTCGGGAAGATTTTCGTTTCCGTCCGGTCACGCAATATCTTCATTTTCCGCCGCAACGGTTATTTTGCTGTACAGCAAAAAATTAGGTATACCGGCAATTATTCTTGCGGCTTTGATATGCTTTACAAGGCTGTATCTGTATGTACATTTTCCGTCCGACGTTATTTGCGGTGCGTTGTTCGGAATATTGCTCGCGTTCATGTCAAACTTCTTAGTCAATAAAATATGGGAGAAAAAACAATGAAAGAAAATTATCAAATAATTCTAAACAAAACGATTGACGAAATTCAAAAAAAAACAATACCGTTCCGTCACTTCTTCTGCACAGCTGTTGTGCGCCTTGTTCAAGCTATGTTCTTGAATATTTGACAAAATATTTTGATATTACGCTGTTTTATTTCAATCCGAATATTTCACCCGAAGAAGAATTTTATAAGCGTGTCAATGAGCAAAAGCGTCTTATAAACGAAATGCCTTTAAAAAGAAAAGTAAAGTTTATCGAGGGCAAATATGACTGTGAAAAATTTTTATTCGATTGCAAAAGGGCTTGAAAATCTCAACGAAGGCGGTGAGCGTTGCTTTAAATGTTACCGACTTCGCCTTGAAGAAACAGCAAAAACCGCCCAAAAGGACGGTTTTGATTACTTCACTACCACGCTTTCGATAAGTCCGCATAAAAATGCTCAAGTGCTTAACCAAATCGGTCTTGAACTTGAAGAAAGCTACAATGTTAAATATTTATGCTCCGATTTCAAAAAGAAAAACGGTTATAAACGTTCTTGTGAACTTTCGGAAATATACGGTCTTTATCGTCAGAATTACTGCGGTTGTATTTATTCAAAGCTTGAGGCGACGAACGTGAAAGAGCTAAAAATAATAACGAACAGCCGCTATCTGTGCAATAAATTCACGCACGCAAGATACAGGCAAAAGCGGTATCGGTGTAGACGCACCTATATGTGTTGCGTCTATGCCGTTTATTTTTTGCCATCAATTCCGAACGCAAAACGTGAAATTCGTTTGTGACAAATACGGCTTGTCCCTCGTCCATTACCAACTTTGAATATTCAAAATTTTCATATGTGCTTGTGGAGTTGTCCTCTTTTATAATTCTGTCTTCTCTTATTCCGTGATTTAAAAGGTAGTTTTCCATTGCCTGTGCCTCTGAAATTGTTTCGCCTTTGCCCTGTCCGCCGCTGACTATTGCTATTGCATTTCCGTTTTTGTTCATATATTCAGCCGCTTTTTCAAGTCGTCTTTCAAGTGCCAAAGACGGTGTATCGCCTTTCAGTCCCGCACCAAGCACGATTATATAATCTTCTCTGTATGTCGCATTGTCACTTTTTCCGACAACGCATATAATTCCAGAATAAATCACAAGTACAATCATTCCGAACGTAAACAAACCTTTTATAAATTTCAAAAAGCCTTTTGTTTTGAACGCGTCGTAAAACGTACTCCATAATATAAACATAATACCTATTGCAACGGTAAATGCCTCACCCACGCCCATTGATGTGGTTGACGCAAAATAAAGTCCGTCCGCCGAAAAAAAGCAATCCCAATATAAATAATATTACTCGCATATACTGTCTCCTTATATTATTGAATATTCCATACATTCATAATGTAGCTTTGTGCCGATGTCTACACCCAACGGCAACAGTGCCATTGCTATGAATAATTCTTCCTCACTTTCAATATCCGTACGCTTTAGGTACGCATATTCCCCCTTCAATTCTTGATACAATATAATCCTTCGGTTCCATATTTGACCTCCATATTTGCTTTTATACTCATATAATACATTAACTATTATATCATTGTCAATAATTTTTTATTTTTTTGAAAAAAGGTGTTGACAAAAGCATTTTTATGTGCTATTATATTATCTGTCGTCAGACGTAAAACATAATATGCGTGATTAGCTCAGTTGGTAGAGCACCTGACTCTTAATCAGGGTGTCCAGGGTTCGAACCCCTGATCGCGTACCACAAGTTGCAATATCCGAACTTTTGTTCGGATATTTTTTGTTATGGGCTTTTTCCCATTTCATAAGCATTTTGCATTGTCCTTCTTTGCTTTATACATCTATCGTTAATTGCCACAACACATCAATGCTTCACGCAAATAACTTTTTCATAACAAATCACCCCTTTATTCTATCGTAGCTGTCCTAATCTCTGTTTAGTAAACCACTTAAACGTTGATTTTTACAAAAAAGCACGTACGAAAACGTGCTTGACATAATTTTTATGCTGTGTTATACTTTAGATATAGAGAAGAGCGGTAAACAGCTTTTGTTTCTGCTTTAATATTTGGTTAAATTTTTGTAGAAATTGATTTTCTACCCAATAACCGTCCTATTCCCGTAGGGCGGTTATTTCTTTAATATCCATACAATAAGCAAAATCAATACAAGTTGTATTGTGGTTTCACTCATAATATTTCCTTTCCGAAACAGAGCCGCCACCGCTCTCCATATATCAAGGCTTTTCAGCCTGCTTTTATTCTACACTATACCTCACGCAATATCAAATTACGTTTATTTTACTTTGTGAATACAAAATGGCGGTTTTAAACCGCCATTTTGATTACTTCAATTTTTCATTAATACGCATAAACACTGCCGCTGTCTGTGCTCTTGTGGAATTCGCCTGCGGAGCGAAAGTACCGTCGGTATTACCCGACATTATTTCTTGCTCTGACAGCCAATCAACCGCATTCCTTGCATAATCTGAAATACTGTCACTGTCAACATAATTTGCCGTTTCATTTACCGTTATATCACAATTTTTGTATTCCGCATAACGATAAACAATCGCCGCCATTTGTTCACGGGTTATACTCATATCAGGTGCAAACTCTGTATCACTCACACCGCTGACAATTTTATTTTCTTCCGCCCATGCCACTGCATTTGCGTAATAACTGTCACTTGCCACATCAACAAAGCTTGAATTTTCCGCATACGGTTCACCCTCTGTTCTGTACAGAACAGTTACAAACATAGCCCTTGTAACGTCACCGTCAGGTGCAAATTCCGTATTGCTCACACCATATATCAAACCGTTTTCATAAGCGTACTTAACCGAATTATAGAACCAATCGTTGTTACTTACATCAACAAACGGATTATTCCAATCAGTCGGTTCAGGCTTATCTGACGGATTAGGCACAGCATCAATCTTTTGAACTTTGCAGTGATTTCCGCTTTTGCATTCACCTTTTCAAACGTATATTCGCTCACCTTACCGACGCTTTCGCCGTTTACGATTACGTCCTCAATTTCGTACCCTCATCAGCCGTTATCGTAAATGTCTTGCTTTCATTTTTATTTACGGTTACGGTGTCCGGACTGATTTTACCGTTTTCAGACTGAACAACTGTAATTTTATATGTTACATTGCCGGAGTTTCCTCCTCCGCCACCGCCCGAACTTGGTTTAATCATAAGCGGACTGCTTGCAATAATGTGAGTGTTTTCAACCGTTGTACCCGTCAAATTAACCGTAACGGTATATGTCACAGATGTATCAAACGTGCCGTACAACGTATATGTCTTATTATCACTGCTTGCCTTAACCTCTGTAAGTTCCACATTCTTATCACCGTTCAGTACAACAAAAATTATCTGCCGTCATTCCCTCAATCGCTGTATCAAGATTAATCGTGATATGAGTCTTTCTTTGCCGTACCTGCCGACGCATTCACTTTAATTTTTTCACTTGGAATATCAGTGCTGTCCTTGCCGCCCAAAAACGGTATAAACATTCTGATTATCAACAGTCGCACTTACTACGCCGTTTATTTTTTTTATCAGTTGTAATGTAGCCGTTTTCATCAACATTCGCCGCACCTTCTATTGCCGAAACGTTCCATTCAATTCTGTTTGCCGCCGCACTGTCGTCATTGATTTCAATAATTCTGTCATCGGTTTTCACCTTTAGCGAAAGCTGACCGCTTGTGCCGGCTTTAATTGTACTGTCACTGCATTCTTTTCCGTCAATGTACATTTGAAGTACACTGTCGTCATTGCCGAGTGCTTTGTTTGTAAGCTGTAATGTTACAGGTACTGTTTCGTTGCCGATTTCGTCTGCCGCATACACAACTATATTTTGATATGCCATAGAATTATCAAGTGTAACAGTCTTTTCAAAACTGCCGTCATCTCCGACAGTCACTTCCTGTATTTCTTGATTTTCCGCACCAATATACACTTTCGCACCACTGTCGCTGATACCCTTAACCGTAACAGTGTCCTCGAAAAATCCGCCGTTATTCGGACTGCTTATTTGCAATCTCGGAGGAAGTGTATCGACAGTAAACATATACTCCGACAATGTACCGTCTTTTGAATCGTTTTCGCCCTTTGAAGGTTATTATATGCGTACCGTCCTCTAATCCGTCAAGATTTATACTCTGCGACATAGTTTTTCTGAAACAGTACCGCTCATTTCACCGCTGTCCAACGACCATTCGCCGGAAACATTCATATCCGATACAAGGTCTATAACTGCATTACTGCTTTTAACCGTATCTGTACCGTCAATACTTACCGCATTTTGTGCTTTAAGCGTTACATCAGCCTTTTTAGGCTCAACCATCGTCACAGGTGACGACAGTGTTTCAGCGGAAACAATCTGACCGCTTGAAGATGTATTTTTATAACCCTTTAATCCTACCACATACTGCTTACCGCTTACAAGTCCGACTTGTTCGCTCTGCGTTTTTATATCCTTTTTCTCATCTTCCGTAAGGTCGTTTTTATTCACGATATTTCCGTTCTTATCCACCGTAACCGTCTTTGTATACTGACCGCCAACCGTAATCACATCACTTCCGCTTACAGTCATATTGTCAAATACAGTCGGTACGTTTTTACCGTCTTGAACTTCATATATACTTACCTTGTAGCCGTCATAATTATCTTGATTTATACCTGTCAAATCAATACTGTAATCACCGCCCAATGCCACATTAAATGTCGGTGCGGACGGCTGTGACGGATTTGTATAATTAAGCTTTTTATCGGTTGTCACAACAGGGTTAGCACTTTCGTCTGTCGTTGTCGCAACAACTTTTACCGTATATTCACCGCTAGGCATATTTTCAGGCATTGTTATATTTTTGCACTCTTACTCTTTATGTCATTAACATTTTCTGTTTTGTACAACGGATAAACTTCGTTATTGCTGTCCTCTGCATAAATTGTAAGACTGTTGAATTTATCCAAATCTTCACCCGACCACGTTACCGTATTATTGTTCAATACCGCATTGTCGATTGTCGGCAACTTTGAAAGTGCGTATATAGTCACGCTTGACGCAATACCTGTTTTTAATTGCAATGCTTTATTAAAGTAATTTTCATCTGTAACCGTTATTGTAACGGTTGCTTTCTTTGTATCCATTCCAATTCAACATTGCGTTTGCATTTGCGTTGGCTGTATCGTCTGCCGTTTTTGAACTGTCTGACCATACTATCGGATAATTTTCCATTTCAATATTCTTTGCATATGTTTCCGCAATAAGCTGACTCGGTGCGTCATACGAAATTGTAAGTATTCCGTTTTCGTTGTTATACTTGCCGAAATTAACCGAATGTACCGTTTTACCCGCAAGCGATGATACCGTCGCACCGTTTGAGCCGAACAATGATATATCGTCTGTTGACGCCAATGTACGAATACTGTTATTGAGTTTCATATACAAGGTACGGTCTGTTTTTTCATCGTAATAAACAGGAATACCCTCCGCACTCAACTCAATAGTCGGTTCCGGTGCGTCATATTTACCGAAAGCGAAATCTACATCGCCACCCCAATAATATGTTACACCTGCGTCAATTATCAAAACGTGCAAAGCACCCCATATTTTTTCGGCATTGACACCCAAATCGGCAGAGCCTATTTCTATACCGCCGAAAATCGGTATTTTTTTTTTAGGAATACTTACCACTGCTGTGGCATAGCCTTCCCAGAAATACTTATCCTTAACCTTATCTTTTTCCACAATTAAGTGTCCGTCACCCGAAATAACGTCGAATATACCGATAGACACTCCCGCTGCAAATCTAAGTTCGGGATACCATGCACATTCAATTCCCGCATAGTCTATAAGTGTAATTCCCGCAACATTCACGTCCGACAGTGCAATACTCAAATCTCTCGGGCTGATACTTACATCACCTCTTGCGGAAAGAACATCAAACAAAGCGAATTGTCCGCTTAGCAGAAGCGTTATAGGCGGTACGGATGAGGACGGATAAATCGTTTCAAACAGATTATCTATACCGCCGCCTGCACCTTTAATCCAAAATACGCCCATTCCGTCAACATTTATGCCCGGTGTAAATCCGCCTGCATAGAAATATAATTTATCCGGAATAGGTATTCCGTTGTTACTTCTAAGACGAATTTCCGCCTCCATTTCAAATGCCATCATATCGGCACTGCCTTGAACGCCGATAGTGTATTCGTTGTTCATAACCTTTAAATCAAGAGTACCCTCAACGCTCGGAAGTCCGTCCGCATATGACGGAACTTCTACTTCGACAGACGTATTAAATCCGATAAATCCGCCGCCGAAAAGTATATCATGGATATACAAATTCAGACTTCCGCCCTCTGCGTCTTCCCATTCCTCTTGGTCCTCGGCATATCTGTCCTGTACATCTCTAAGCTGTGACGGAGTGTAATTACTGCTCGCCATTTTCAGTTGTGCAACCTCCATTGCGGAAGTTTTTCTGTTGCTCCAATCAAAGTTTGACGGAACAAGAAAATCAGGTGAAAGTTGCGCACCGAATGCGATTACTCTTTGTTTCGGTGTTTTTGAAGTGACTTCACCGTCAACTGTCGCCATCTGTCCGAACTGACAGTATCTGAATTCCATCACCATTCCTGCAATGGTTTGTGCGGTACTTGCCGCACCCGGCCACATAAGCATAATACCATTTGCATTTGCAACGCTGTTTTCAACGTCACCTGTCTGCTCGCCCTCGTTTGTGTACTGCAAAAGTGTTGATTCGGAGCCGTTTTCAAATGACGAAATCGCACATACACCGCTCAAACCTTTGTTCTTGCGCCTGTCGTATAAACTTCGCCGTCTATATCTATATTAATAGTTTGGTCGTCCTGACCGACGTTTTCGGAGACACGGTTACAGTACCTTTTTCAATATCAAGACAATTACTGATATTTATTGTACTTTTCGCCTTATGGTCTACCGTTTCAAGCGAAACAGCCTCTGCCTCTGCAATTTTTACCGTTTTCATATTTTAACGTAAAGTCACCGCGAAGTTCAAGCAGAGAGATATTCTGAGCGTTTGGAACTTCGTCACTGTATTCCTTTTCGTCTTTATACGCCCTTAGGACATACTTGTTATCGCCGTCTTTTTCAATCGTGACAACTCCATAAGAACCGCCTTGATATGCAATATCATCACTGACATTAAACTTCAGTGCGTCAGACGTAATATCTTTTTTAGTCGGATCTTTCATATCAAATACAAGCTGATATGTACCGACCGACATAAGCTCATCAAGTATCAAATCCGCCGTATTGTTTTCGGTATCCAAAATGAAGTTTTCCGCACTTACGGTCAACGGCTGACTGCCGTTTAAAGGCGTAACCTTTATATCGTATTCACTCTTATTTTTAAGTAAATTGAAATTCTGACCTGCAAGGTAAATATGTCTTGTTCCTCTGTTATAAACAATCTCGGGTGCGGTGCTTATAAACGAAACCCTGTCGCCTGTTGCACCCGGGCAAAGAAGATATATACTTCTCTGACCGATTAAGTTTTCGGAAAGCAATTTACCGTCCGTTCCGCTCACGTCATAACAACGCACTTCGATTTTTCTGTAATCGGTAGCCGTAAGCGGTTCGGCATTAAAGTTAAACACAACCTGTCGTTCTTCATCTGCGTTAAAATCTATAATATCAACACTGAAAGGGTTTGAATATGAAGCTGTAACGTCAAGATTACCCGACAAGTCATACGGTGTTATTCCCTCCTGCGGATATACCGCAACGGCAATTTGTTTCATTTCGTTCTGCGACACGTTTTTAATTTGCGTTGACACGCTGAAATCACCGTTTTTACCGTCCGCCGTTTGCGGTTTGTATTCGTCTTTTTGTATCGGTAAGCTGCATTGCTCCGAGTTCAGATGAAAAATTTATCGCAACCTTATCATCGTTATTTACGGTTACGTTTGAATATATACCGTAATTTGTCGCAACGGTATTGCCCTCACCGTTTGCCGCCACACTTCCCATATCGAAATACAGAGCATACGCACTGTCGGCAGTCAAATATTTTTCGTTATACGGATTTGTAAATGTCAACGAGTTATCCGGTTCAAAATCGAATACGCTTGACGCAAGGTTGTTCCAATGTCCGAACGCTATTTGATACGGTGCGACAATTTTATTGTTAATCGACGCATTCACCGTATAAGCCGTTACAGACGGTGCTTTCGGATTGTCATATCCGAACAATGCGTTGTTGTATGCTTCTCCGTCAGAGTTATCAATAACCGTTTCGGATTGTATCTGCTCATATGTACTGTCCTTTTTCGTCAGTTCATACACCGCGTAATCCTGATAACCGAGTGCGGTATCAAGCATAACTCTTGCCTGAACACTGTCCGCACTTCTTCCATCCGTACTCTTTACACCGTATGAAATTGACGCCATACCGTGCAGAGCCGATTTTGTATTTGCAAGCGTGACGGTCTGCGTAAAAGTCAAACCGTCAACGCTCCACGTTGCGACAATGTTGTCACTGTTTTTCACCAAAGTGACGTCACTGCTGTCCTTACCCAAGAAACCGTATTTTCTTCCGAAAATATAGTTCTTTACCTCATCACCTCTTTTTACACGAAAAGAGGTATATGATGTATCATAATTTTCATCGGGAAACAAAAGATATTTATTATCATCTGCTTTGTTCAGCTTATCTCCCTCAACGGTATCTATCAGAAAACCGCCGTTTTTCGCTGAAACAACGACTTTCAAATAACCGTCGTTCAATTCTTCGTAATCCGCCTTATTCAGATTTTCGGCAAACGCGCCGATAGGCATTATACCGAAAATCATCGCTGTTACGGTTAAGGCTGATATAATCTTTTTTTAATCTTTGCAGCATAGTAAACCTCCTTTTTTTCATTATTGAACGTAAATTACAAATCTGTAATTGTCACGTCCCTGCGTTTGTACATTAAATGTATAATACCCCGCCTTTTTCGGAACGAATGTAATCGGCTCTGTATTATCTTTTATTCTTCGCCAATTCAGTCGCACCGATTTTCATTTGACCGACCGTCTTTATACCGTTTTTATATTTAACGCTGTACGGCTCGCCATTGCTTTCAACGACAATGTTCTGTGCCTCGTTTTTGCTTAGCACAATCATATCTCTGTAAATATACTCACCGTTTACGCTGACTCTAAGCTGAGTATCCTCATAGAAATAGATATATCCGTATCTTTCACTGCTGTTTCCTGCCTCGTCAGTTGCGGTATAAGTCACCCTTACGGTTCCTGTTGTCTGCGGTTTTGTGTAAGTAACATCAAGCTTGATTTTGTCCTTTTCGGTTTCGTTGTCGCTTACCGTCATATTCGCTTTAAGCTGTGACAAAATATCTTCTGAATTTAAGTCGATTTCCACCGTTTCTTTTTTTCAATTTGATAGTCGGTGCTTTTTTATCCGGCATTGCTATCTGCATAAAGTGATAATACTTTGTATTTGAATATTCGTCCTTTGCCTTTATTGTAGGATACAAGCCTGCCAAATCCTCCGATACGGTTAACTTCGTCCACGCACCGGCCGTAAGATTTTGACCTGTTGTGTCACCGTTCCATGTTACCGTACAGTTTCTGTTTGCACTCACATATACAGTGTCACCGACCTTTAAACGACCGAGTTTATCCGGTGACTCCTTACTGTCTGTACCGTCACTTGCAAGACTGAATGTAAGCGACAAATCTTTATCAATGATGCTGTCAACCTTAACAACCTTTTCCGTCAGATTGCCTGCAGCGTCCGCAAAGTGATATACATATTCGCCGTTTGCGTTTATTACTCGTGTAAATTCAGTTCCCTGTTTTCCGTTTTCTCTGAAAATAACTTCTTTGTCGGCTTTTAAAGTCACTGTCACTTTACGGTGATTTTCGGACGGCTGAATTGTTTCGGTAATAATCGGTGCGTTTTTGTCGATGTTCTTAACCTCATTCAAAGTAATTTCACACACGTGACCGTTCACGGCTGTGCAAACAAGCGTCATAGTCGGTGCATTTTCCGAATATGAAATTGTAACTTGATTATCAAGTTTATATATTTCAGGAAGATAACCGCTTTGATTTTTCCATTCCGCTTTCGTGATGAGCTTATCAAATCTAAGCTGTGCCGTAACGGATTTATTCGTCTTACTGCTCTTTGCGTTTTCAGACCAAACTTCACTGATTTTAAATTTGCAGGTGAATTGTCTATTTCCGTAACGGTTGCTTTTAATTCACCGCTTTCGTTCTCACCTTTATATGTGTATGTGTAGTTTATAACAATATTTTCGTTGTCTGTTACTTCTATATAATACAAGCCGTTGTATTCTCCGTCACTTGTTTCCTGTTTTGCGTTGTCATTAGTCATAACAAGGTTTGTAAAGTCACTGTCCTCAGGCGGTATTAGGTATACCTTTACGGTCTGCATATCGCCCGACACGACTTTCTGTAAATGCGGCTGAGGCGCTTCGCCCAAGTTATCCGCAACAAGCGGAATTTCGGTGACATTATTACAGCTGTCGACTGCAAACAATGTAAATTCCGCATTCTTTGTTATATCAACGGTTCTGCCGTTTACACTCACTCCGTCAATCGTATCGCTTGTTGAATCAAATGTCGGTGTTTCGGCATTAAGTCCCGCTTTTGCAATAAGCTTTACACCGTTTATATCAGACACGATTACATTAAATCTGTAATGTGACGACCAACCCATTTTCTTCATAAATGATATACTGTCGGTAACTGTTTCATAGCCTCCGCCGCTTAAATCAGGAAGTGACGGATTTAAGTAATGCTTGTTATCATCATACAGATTAAGCACAAGTTTTTTGCTTTGTGCCACACCGCCCCTTTACGGTATAACCAACCATTTCAACACTCGGCGGCATTGTATCGACATATTCTTCGGGCGGCTGATAATCTTTAAGTGTTACATCAAGCGTAACCGTATAATCTTCACCTAAAGTATCATTTTGATTTTTGTAATTCCTGAATGTAAATTCCGTTTCACTGTTAGGATAGAATGTATGACTCGGCGTTTCGCCCGTTGCGGTATCAACAAGTGTTGAGCCGTTTTCATCAACAAGCTTTGCGGTTACTTCGCCGTATATACAGCCGTCAACCACATCATCTTCGTCATAATCCCATACAACTTTCGGCTTTATCGGTTTTATCTCATTATTGGTTATATTTAATATTTTACTCTTTTCAGCTCCGTTGTCTGTCCACTTCATTGTAACCTTTGTAGGCTGTGTTGCGGTTACGGTTACGTTATTTGTTCCGTTGTTTTCGATTTTTGCAAATGTGTTTCCGTCATTTTCCGTAACAGTTACGGGAGAAGTATATTCGATATTCGCCGTAATATCGCCCTTTGTCTTATACAAAGTTGACATTGTAACCTTTGGACCGTCTGCAAGAAGTGTAACAGTTACAGGTATTGTCCATGTATTGCCGAACATATCCTCGCCCTCAACTTCGTATGTACCGTTTGAGTATATCGGCAGATAGTGAGCAGACGCATAAACCGTATCGCCCTTTAATTTTAAATATCCGTTAAAGTATACCTTAACACCTCTGTCATTGCAGATATAACTGTAATCCGCTAATGAATCGTCATCAGAAACTTCAACAAATCGCGGTTCTTCATATTTAAAGTTCGTTACCAAGCTTCCGTAATTTTCATCGTCTTTGGTATACGTTCTCGTTGCTGTGTCACCATGCACGCCTACAAAGTTAAACGTGATACTGTCAAAGAAAGGCTCGCCTGCCTTTTCCACACTCCATGGTCTTGTAAAGTCTATACTCAAATTAGTGGACGTGCTGTCCTCACGATAATAACCGCCCTCAAAACCCAATTCATTCGGATATTGATAGTTTTTCATAGGCATATTGTACATTTCACCGTCTTTCACAACTGTAAAAGAGCTTTTGTCCATGTCAAGATTTTTGGCATAAAAATTATAAATATAATCACCCGAATTATATGTGTTAAGATTTGCTTGAGTTACTGTCAATGCATCGTTTTCAAAGGTATATTTCGTTTTTTTCCTTGAACTGCGGAATATATGAAACAGAATTACCGGATTCGTCTATCGCAATAAATGCACAATTTAGATTCTTTTTTTTTTTTTCGTTTTCTGTATAGCTTTGATACTTAAAAATCTCCTTGCCCTTTAATTCAGCAACTTCGTCAAGTCCGATTTCATCGGCAGTCCAACTGCTGTAATCATCTCTGTGAACATAATATACCGTTACATTACCGTTTTTCGGAAAAAGCATTTTTTTACGGTAGCATCAGCGGAAATAACGTGCATTGTTCCGTTGTCGTCCGTATAATTCTGCGATTCGTTCATATCAAAATCCATTGCAATCTGCGGTATACTTTCAACCATATTTACCGTGAACTCGTATATCGGCGATACATTGCCGTTTTCCAATTTAACTTGATAGCAGAAAGTGTTACTTCCCTTTTCAAATTGCAAACCGCCCGTTGCCGTTACTCCGTCAAGAGTTTCTTTTGCAGTGTTTTGCATTAAGTTTATCTCGTATTCTCTTGTTAGGTCAGTAGTCTTTTCAAACGGTAAATCTTCTCCGCCATTGCACGCTTTATTCCACAAGCGGAATCCCTCTGCCTTACCGATTGTTTCACCGCACAATTCTTTTGAAACATCATTGCTCTTAAGCGTCATTTTGACGATATGTGCCATATTCTGTTCTAAAGAATATCCTCATCTTCATTACGGTCAATCTCCTTAAATTCAGCATTACCGATATTGATTGTTTTAAATGCCGTATCGCTTTCTTTTACGATTGACGGTATCGGATTAGGAATAGGGTAATATTCGTGTTCGGGAATAATTTCATATCTGTTTACACCGACATCTGACGATGTTTTGATATTGTCAAGAAGTACCGCCGTATCGCACTTAAATTCGGCAGGGCTGTCACTGCCTGTCTGATACAAATAAACCGCTATTCTGTATGTATCCGTTCCAAGCAAGTTACCGTCTTTATCTCTAAGCGGCATTGCAAGAGTTTGACTTGCATTTCTGCTTAGCTTTGCGTTGTAAACCTCGTTGTTTTCCGAATTTGTTATTGTCACATACGATTTATCAAAGTCCAAATTATCCGTAACCCAATCGGCAATTTTTGTATTTGACAATTCAAAATTAATTCTGACATCAGTCATATCGCCGTTTCTTCTTATGTGCTTGTCATCACCCACTCCTGTGGCTTTAATAACATCTCCGTTACTGTCCTTTATTGAAGTAAATTCAAGATTATATACATTATCAAGTACAGGTGCGGTCATAACATTAAAGTCGCCCTCCGCTTGATATGTCACTTCTTCTTCGGAATTTGACGGCTTTATACTTGCACCGCTTACAGGTGTCAAATCTGCAAACGCACTTTCAAATTTTACGTTTACTGTGCCGTAAAAGTTTTTAAGTTCATTCACTCCGTCCGCCGTAAGAGCGGTTACTCCGTCAAAACCGGTTTTATCCTCGTTGTATGTAACCGCATACCATGTGCCGTCAAAATCAAATATGTTTTTTACTGTCGGCACTGTCATATACGCTTGCGTAAGTCTTGTCACCCATTGTAAGTGTTACACGTGTGGCGGCATTAGCTTTATTGTCGGGATTGTCAGGTGCCGAAATTTGCACATCAGGCTTTGTATGTATCTGTGACAAATCGCTTACAACCGTATATTTTGCCTTTGCCTTTGTCAAGTCGGCATACACCTCATAACGTGAAACATTCGACTTGTTACCTTTAAAGTCTGTCGCATACACAAGCAATTCTTTTTCATATTTTTGTGCCGCGTCAAATTTAGTTTCAAAGTCAAAAACTCCGTCATTAAGCAAGCCCTCCGACCAATCACTGTCGGTCGGTTCAACACCTTTGTCTACAAGCTGATATTTAACATTCAAGCCGTCTGTGTTAAAATCGGTTACACGTACCTTTGCCAATATCTTTGCGGTATCGTTTTCATACTCGGTATTCATCGACATAAGCGCAACATTCGGTGCTACACGGTCAATATTTATATCCGTATCAACAGACTGTTCACCCACATTTCCTGCCCAGTCCTCTGTTCTGAAATAAAGTTTTGTGTTTTTGATTTCGGAATTATCGGTTTTAATATGTAAGTAATAATCTTTTACAGGCAAATCGAATTTATTCCACGCAAGGTTATTTTCATTGTTAAGTACCGATTCTTTATACTCACTCGGTGTATCGGTGGAAGTCGTCACAGCATACTTAAACGGAATTTGCTTATCTTGGTCATAGCACCACGCAAAACTTGCCGTCAATCCGTCAAAATCAGATACCGTGCCTTTTCCGTCACTGAAATTCAGCGGTATGCAAAATTCACCGCTGTTTACATCACCGGTTATTTCACCGACATTTACAGTCGGTGCGATATTGTCAAAATAAATCTGCTGTTTCGGATTTTTCGATATTTTCTGCGTTGCCAACTCATTATTATACAAATCGACTACGTTTGCCGTGTTTATTTTTTCAATTCTTATAGGCTCGCTATTATCACAAGTCATATCGGCGGTTATCGTAATCGGTTTAAACGTAATCTTCGTTGCCGTCCGCTTGTTTACGCCGTCATACATATCTTCAAATTTTTCGGTTTCAAGCACTGCTTTACTTCCGTTTTGCGATATATTAAGTTCTGCAGTCATTGAACTTTTTTCGCTCGTTTTAATTTTTTTCCGTTGTCATTGCAGAAAAAGTTAATGTATCGCCGACACCTGCAAACACACTGCTCTTGTCAATATCTTCAGGCCAATCGCTCGGCTGTGAATATGACGTTGAATCTGCCGCTATCATATTTCCCCGCAATTTCAACGCTGTCAATTTCAGGTGCTTTTTATCGACTAAAAGTGAGTAACTCGTCAAATCCTTTGTATGAATGTCAAGGCTGTTGCCGGCATAGTCCGTAATCGGAGATGTGGCGGTAAAGTATTCCGGAATTAATCCCGGTGCGTTGTCTATAACCTTAAATCGCGGTTCTTCGTTTCTCGCCAAATATTTGTCGGCATAAGCTATACCGTACATTTGACCGGTGTACTCTTTTTGTCATACTCTATGCTCTTAATCTTCGTAATTTGATATTCCTTAACATTTTTAGGTGCGTGTACATAGAAAAATATTTCATTTCCGTTTATACCGCCGGAAGTCGCAGTAAGTTCCATATTTTGAACGCCGCTTTCAACGTTTGTCGCATAAAGCGTCAACGTAATCTTTCCGTTTTCAATACTTCTCAGCTTTTCACCCATATCAAGATACAGTACAGTGCCGTTCATTTTTGCCGATTTAACAGTTGGCTTTGTTATATCGGCAAAGAACACATATGGTTTTTTACTTTTGCATCAAATACACCTTGCATTTTAAACTTATTGTTTAACGTATCACCGCTTTGAAGTTTAAACCAACCGCTGTCCTTTTTTCCCTCACCTCGAATCATAGTATTCTTAAAGGACATTTTTGCGTGATTACCTATCAAATTAGCGCCGAACCTCATCATAAGCTGACCTGTCGCTTCCAATTCGGGAAATACGGAATTGTTTGCAACGCTGTCTTTCAGCTTAAAACTCGTTGACCAAAATCCGTTATCGTGTCCTCTGAATGTCGAAACGTAAGCCATACCCATAGTTTCAACCGCCTCATTGATTGAACCCCAGTATTGATAATACGCATTATCCACATCACATCTCTTGAACAACATTCCCGCCGTCAATGTCAAATCGGTTGCCCACCAATCCGACATATCGCGTGTGTACTTATTCATAAGTTTTTTGTTGTTGTACGTTTGCTCATTCAATATAGGTACTTTTACTTGATTTGCGACACTCATAACATCGCTGTCAGCCTTTGCAATTTGTGCGGGCATAAGTGCCGCAGCAAATACAATACACAGTAATGTGCTTATAAATTTTTTTCATCTTCTTTCCTCCGTATAGTTTTTTAATTCATTTTAAGTTCTATCATTTCGGTTGTTATACTGTTGTTATATATATCGGTAAGCTCATAACAAATATTCGTGTCATACTCGCCGACATATTCATAACCTACAGTAATATCGCCGTTTACAACGATTTTATCACCATATGAATACACTCCGTCATATTCACCGTCATATGTATAGTAATCGCATAAAAAATTCCAACGTATCGCCGTTTTTAAGTTGCTTAAAGCCTTTTTGCGGAACTGATATATTTTCTTCTTCGCTGTACGGTCTGTAACCTGCCAAATAACCGTCGGGGTGCTTTTCGTCCCAATAAATCATTATTTCAATCTGCTCGTTGCCGTTAAGCACCGCAGGGACATAGCCGTATGTGTATCCGTCCTTTACGTTCTCCGGCGTTTCGTATTCAAAGTAAACGGAACAACCTGACCGTTTAATGCAACCCAATAATAATCGAAATCGACCATTAAATCACCGTCATCGTCAAATTCATACACATTGTCCGAACCCAAGTCAACGTAACCATCGCCGTCATCAACATACACCCATACATTAATTCCGTTTATTTTATCCCCATTCCTCGTCCGAAAGCGACAATGCGAAATAATCACCCTTGTCCTTTACTTCCAACTTATCTGATACATTATAGGTATCGTAATTTGTATTGTCATACCAGGAATAATCACTGTAATCATTCTCGCTCGAATAATTCATCTGTCCTGTACCCATAATGCTCAAAAATCTATCGAAAAAGCTGTTGTAGCCGTTATAACCGAACTTATCTGTTTCTGTTTTTTTATTTCCGCGTAATAGTCGGGATAGTCATACGGGAAATACATTGCAAGTCCGTTTGAATTGTAAGACGAACTGCCGGAATACTTAACCGCACTTCTAAGCACCTTGCCCAATTCCGTATCACTCTTGCCGCATTCTTCAAGATATGATTTTATATCAATCTGTTCATACTCACCGTCACCGAATGATTTTGCATTGTATCTTGCCTGCGATATTACGGAATATCTGCTGTCCAAAACTCCTTCTTCCTGCTGCATTGTTTCGCATAGCTTTGAATATGTATAAGGAATTTCTCTCAAATCTACGATTGAAAGCGTATTTGAATCAAAAAACTCGAATCAGGACCGTTTATATAGTCCTCCACAATCTTCTTACCTATTTCGACAGTCGGCATTGACGTATTGTCAGACAAATTTTAAGCCATTCACTGTAATACCAACCCGTTCCCGGCTCATATTCCTCCGACGCAACAAGATAATCCGCATACGGTTCAAGCATATATGCCGTTTCAATCGCACCCATAAGGCACGCGTCAAAGCCTACAATATCAAACTTAATTCCGCTGTCTGACAGAGCATTTCCTATCTGTGACAGCGACAGCATATCATCAGGATACATTTCGTCATATCCGAAACCAAGTGCCGTACCGCCGCCGTGATTCCAAAGCACAAGTTCATATCTGTCGGCAGGATAATTTGAGGCAGACCATTTTATAAAATCAGTCAGCGTATTAGGGGACGTCATTTGTGCTTCACCCAAGTTCTCCACGTTCTGCAATTCACCGTTTTTTAATTATATGACGTTCCGTTTTTCCGTCACTTATGCTTGCATTTTCCCCACGCGGCCGCTCCGCCTGTCTGTAATGTAATATTAATATTATCCGCATTTGCCGCCGTCATTTCGGCAATATCTTCACTCGCCGCTCCGCCGTCACTTTCAAGGTCAGAACCTACCATATACACCATAAGTGTAACTTTATCCTCTCCGTTGCCCTTTATGTGAGTATAATAATCACGCATATTCGGAATATCGTAATTAACCGTTTCATACTCCTCCGACGGCATAATCAAAACCATACAAAACAACACAAATATCATGCCTATAAATATTAATAATGCAATTCCTATTTTAAATAAACACCCTTTTTCTTTGCCATAATCTCTCTCTTTCAAAAAAACATCCCCAATTACTCCAAAAGCGACAGCTAATGCTGCCGCTTTTCAATTTTTGCAGTACAGATAAAATGTACTTATATTTTATCTGGAGTCCAATAAAATATCGGATTTTTTGGGGACTGTTTTAAATTTCTAAATCAATTATTCTGCGTCAACACCTGCAACGGCAGCCAAACCATCAGCTATTTTTGACATAGAATCTACCAACTGTAGTGCCTCGTCTTCATCTGTGAAATCAGTCTGTTCAATTTCGCCAATTTCTTTGATTACGTCGGCAGCTTGATTTAGAAGATCAACTGTTTCTGCATCTGCCTCGATTGTACCGTCATTTACAGCGTCTGCAACCGTTGTATGCAGTTTAACAAGGTTTGAATAGATGTCTTGAAGCTGTGCGAATGTTTCATCATCGATAACAGTATCAGATGATGTTGTATTGTCAGAAGTTGTTGTTACATTTGATGTTGTTGTGTCTGATGATGTATCTGCATCACTTCCGCAACCTGCTAAAGCTGTTACTGACATAGCGGCAATCATTGCCATAATTAAAATTTTCTTTTTTCATAATATATATTTGTCCTTTCATTTAAAAAATTATTTTTTATTATTCTGCATACTCTGAGCCGTCTTTCGGTTTAAGTTTACCTGTTGCTATCATAATTAAGTCGATAAGCCACCAAATTCCGAATCCCCCACAGGTGATTAATTTTAAAATACCTGTACCTATGTAGCCAAGATAAAATCTGTCGATTCCAAGTTCCCCCAAAAGATAGAGAGAATTAATGCCACTACCTTTGATTTCATTCCATTTCCTCCTTTTAACATACTTCTTAATTAATATACATCAATTAAAAATTTATTCCTCTTTTTTTATATTTTTTAAGCCAAGCCCCTTTTTTCCAAAAAGAACTTTAAGCTTTTCCCCTACTTCTCTGGTTGCTCTGTTTAGGTCAATATTTTCTTCATTGACTATATCATACATTCCGTTTGTAAAAAGCGTCACCGATTATCTCTTTCGCCAAACCGCCTGCACCGCTGTATATTTTTGAAATTGTAATCGTTTTTTGAAGTTATGGCAATTTGGATTTTATATTTATCCACAGCAGGAAATTGAATACATCTCATTAATCCCGAACCCGTAATCTCAGGTTTACCGACAGAATATGTTTCGTCTTTCATAATCTCATAAAGTTCATCATATGTAATCTTATCATTTAGCTTAACTTTATCATACCCCTTAAAGACATCTTTTGCTCCGGACTTAAATGAATCAAAAATCCCATCTCATATCTCCTTATATTCTGCTGTATCTCATTGCTTTCTGATGAAATTATAATATACCAAAAATCAAAATTCAATAGATTTTGCATCAAACGCATTCTGCACGTTTTAAAAGCAAATTTCCGCACCGAAACTCAATTTTATTAACTGAAACTCAATTTTATATGTTGAATTATTATTTTTACAATGATATAATATAATCAGAGTATATCGGCAAAATGTTGACAGCTCTTAAATCCATAAGGCGGTGAACACGATGAATATTGCAGTTGTTGATGACTTAGCCGTCGGCAGAGAAACGCTTGTAAATTACCTTAACGAATATTTCTCCGAAAGAAATATGAACGTTACAATATCCGACTTTTCCGATGCCGAAAGTTTTGTCACGCAATTTGAAAATAACAAATATAATATGATTTTCTTTGACATATATATGCCGGGTATGAGCGGAATTGAAGCTGCAAGCACTGTACGCAAAACAGACAGTTCGGTTGAAATCATCTTCCTTTCTACAAGCAATAACTTCGCTTGTGAAAGTTACAGTGTAAATGCTTTTTGTTATCTTGTAAAACCGATAACAAAAGATGCAGTTGAGTCACTTATGCAGAGATATTTTGAAAAATACGAAGAACCTTCAAAAGCATTATCGGTTCTGTACAAAACAAAACCCGAAATAAAACTTAAAATAGCATATGATTCGATAATGTACATAGATGTTACAAACAGAACAGTCCGGCTTCATTTGAAGGACAAGACGATTGAAATTCAAAACACATTTTCACAATGTGCGTCAATTTTAACAGAAGACAGCCGTTTTTCAAACTGCTGTAAAGGATTTATCGTAAATTTTGATTACGTCAACACTGTTTCGGGCAATGATTTTTTAATGCAAAACGGAGATTATGTTCCGATTAAAAAACGTGAAAATCAACAGGTAAAGAAACAGTATTTAACTTATGAATTAAAAAGATATTATAAGAGAATAAAGGTCACTATGATTACTATGGAAAATAAGCAACGCGTTAAGACTATTGCGGTAATTTTTATTATCGCAATAGTTCTTATCTCTTTGATTACAGAATTTTTATATATTTTCAATAACAAATATACATACAACAAGCTCCAGCCCGAAAAAGGCGTATTGACGCTTTCGCAAGAGGAAATTGACAGCAATTCGTTTCACTTTCTTATAAAGGATTGGGAATTTTACGAAGACGCACTTCTCACTCCGACATATTTTTTAAAAATCAAACTTCACTTCCGAATATGAAATATATTTCAATCGGCGATACTGAGTCAGCGTACACAAGCCAAACAAAAACAATATCTTTATCGGAACATACAGAATGAAAATAAACTTCCCCGAAAAAGAGGGATTTTACGCACTGGAAATGCCTCAGGTTTACTCGGCATATGAACTGTACATCAACGACAAACTGTATTTAAAGGTCGGCGATATACATAATTATAAAGCACAAATACAAAACCGTGGCGCATTTTTCAGTGCCTCCGGCGAAACGTATATAACAATCGCCGTCAAGGACGCGTCAGGCATTAAAGCGGGAATTACATCACCGCCGACACTCGGTGTTCCATATGCTATCAATATCGCCCGAATACTTAAAGTTCTCATAAGCAACTTTTTTATGACGATGATATTCTTCGGTGCGATATTCTCACTGTTTCTTGCATTAAGCAGTAAAAGCAATTATTCGTATATGTTCTTCTTTATGTGTCTTACATATGCCGCTTACCTCAATCACCCACTGCTCAATTTGTGTTTCACTATGGACGGTAATTTTTCGTACATATTTGAGCATTTTTGTGCGTACTTTGTGTATTTGATGGTTATAATGCTCCAAAACAGGCTCTGCAATTTGAACAAAACCGTGAGCAGTATTTCCGAAATATGCGGTTCAGTGTTTTGTGCAATCTCACTTGTATACGGAGTATTTACGCCTTATTTAAGCGCACCGTTATGCACTTTCTTTCAAACCTATGCAATGTGTTTGAGTGGTTAGCCGCAATTTATCTTGTCACAATAGGCACTTATGCGGTCTTTAACGATATTAAATACGGCAGAATTTTTCTGTTCGGCAATATCTGCTTTGCCGTATCGTTATTCTTTTAACATTATTCAACCGCTTGATGACTCGATTTATACCGACCAGTCGGTTGAAATAGGTATACTTGCGATTTTGGGCTGTCTGTACTTTGTTTACTGGGCAAGTATTGCAGATAAATACAGACGTAATATGGCTCTTGATGACGAAAGACGACTTATGGAACGTCAGATAAATCTTTACAAGGAAAAAACTATGTCCACATAACCGAACAAATCGAAGAAACACGTAAGCTCCGCCACGATATGCGTCAGCATTTCAGAGTAATAAACGACTTTGCAAACAATCGTCAATTTGATAAAATCGCCGAATACCTCGAAGAATATTCAAGCGAAACAAATGACACAGTACCGCTGTTCTTCTGTGAAAATCTTACGCTTAACGCTCTGCTCCACTTCTATGTTTCTTCATCGGCTAAAAATTCAATAGACTTTAAAACTTCGGTATCAGTTCCTAACGGACTGCCTATGAGTGATATTGATTTAAGTATTTTGGTCGGCAATCTTGTTGAAAATGCTATGGAGGCTTGTTCAAAAGCACCGCTTAAAAACAGAAAAATTGTACTGAATTGTACCGCTGATGAAAACAAATTGATTTTAGATTTAAAAAATACGTTTGACGGCACCGTTAAGAAAATCGGTTCAAAATTCCTGTCGTTTAAAAAAGGGTATGCACGGCTTGGGACTTGAATCGGTTAATGCCGTTGTTGACAAGTATCACGGCGTTATGAACGTTTCAAATTCAAACGATATGTTCACCGTCTCGCTTGTTATATTCTCTTTTAATCTTCCGAAGAAGTTTTCCATTGCAGATACAGTTTCCTTTTCTAGACATTTTGTACAATATTGTGTTCTGATAGTAAACGTTGATATTCCGAATGTTGGTATTGCCAACCTTTGGTCAGAATGGAATAATGGTTTCGCATTAGCGGCAGCTTTTGACAAAACCATCAAGCATTTCTCTCTAATTTGCTGCAATTTGACTTAATGAAATTGAGTATGACACAATTTCTCGATTATACAAATCCATTACAGGCATAAATATATTTATCATTACACACTTTAAATTCAGTTACATCAGTTGCTAGTTTTTCAAAAAAGGTTTTGTAGCTGCAAATTCTCTGTTATGTTGTCGGCTATTTTGCCGATTTCTCCTTTGTATGAACGTGATATTTACTGTTTTTGCGTTGTTTTCCTTTGAGATTAAGTTCTTTTCATCAGTTTCAACACAGTTTTATGGTTAATTACATTTTTGTCTTAATACAATTAAGATTCCTGCGGTAGCCGTATCTGCCTTTATTAGCTAAAAATATATATAGTATTTCTTGTTTTTCTTTCTTGTATTTATCTTGATTGATGTTGTATATAGTAATAAAAAGTACTACGGGCTAAACTCTGATACCTGCAGCAAGTCTTTTAACGGATATTTTGCTCTAATTCATTGGACTATTGCTGCTTTTTCTTTAACATTCTTTCCGGAACTAAGGCACTGAGTTTTTTAAGTATTCACTTCATTCTTAATCGCTGATTTTCGGCAATTAAATCTTTCTTCAATTTTTCTTATCAAGTTTGGGTGGACGACCTTTGCTATTCCATCTACTTTTACTGGTTCTATTCTCGTCTTTCTTTCATCAGACCTTCGGCTCCTTCTTCCAAGAATATGCGTTCCATTTCGATATTACATGGCGTTAACATCGTATTTTCTCTCTGTTTCCATTATACCCAAATGGTTTTCTGCATATCCATTATAACAGATAGTTTGAATTCTGGCGAGTGTTT